>PJTZ01000189.1_pt1 | contig 25105 bp, 26 predicted proteins | sample 1512131 | NCBI WGS metagenome assembly PJTZ01 (sample SAMN08177679, study PRJNA422409) | Soil metagenome, whole genome shotgun sequencing project. | reverse complement strand
TGTCGCTAGATGCACATTTGCGTTTTGACGAGGACACACATCAATCGCGCCGCCTAAACAGCGCTTATTAATAAGTGTACCTCAGAAACGTGCACCCATCGAAGTCTTTTACAACATCAGCCGAAGTAAACCCCAGCTTCAGTTCGCAAGAACATCGCCGTCCACGTTTCTCTTTCTTCTATTCTTCACAATGTCAAAGATCTGACCTAACGCCGTCACCGGCTGAAACGTCAATGGAAGCCCTGCTTCCGAATTCCTTCAGAGAACATGATCTTATTACCGGTTGCCCGGCAGATCATCTGCCCTGTCAGAGAACACTGAACAGTGGGAGCGAAATTCGCTCGGCGTCGTCAGTGCGGCGGGTTATATTCAGAACCGATTGGCTCGTCAACACCCTATTTTCGTTTTTCTTTCTGACCAGAATTTCTTCTATTCAAACCGAAAATTCGAAAACCTGAAACCGAAAATTGCTTTTTGATTTCAGAGGCTTGCTGCTTTGCTCGCCGCCGTTTGGCGCCGCGCTCTTCAGCGATGGGCGGGTTATAGGGGCAGGCTTTTCGCCTGTCACCCCCCTTGATGACAAAAACGACAAATTTCTTCGTTCGCCTTGGGGAGTAATGTGGAAAACTCGACCAAACCACCAGTGATTTATGGGGTTTGCGTGAGACAGCATAAATTGGGCTGGAGTTGCGATTTTTCAAGACGGTTCAGGTGAGCTACGTTTTTAGGCAAAACCCGCCCTTCTAAAGGCGCCAGTTTAAGCGCCGGAGATAGAAGCCTACGGCTATCACCGAGCGTATAGCGCAGCGGTTGCCCGTCTCACGCCCTAATCAACAACCCGCAGTGGCTCATAAGAGACCATGACGTGTTCCTGCAAGGGCGTTCGTCTGATGAGACCATCGTAATAGCGATCAACATGCTGGCGGGATGGGCGGTCAATCGCCATGTCATAATAGCGAAAAAGCAGATGGCCGAATTGGACGTCTGCCAGACTAAAGTCGGGTCCAGCGAGGAAGGCGTTCGCCGCCAAATGAGTCTCGGCAATGTCCAACACCGATGCGAACTTGACTATCGCGGCCTTTATCGCCGCTGGATCCTGTTGCGATGGAGCGGTTCTGACAACACGCCAGAAGATCGGTCCGGTAAAATTGAGTGTCGCGTTGATTTTGGCCCACTCGGCCCATCTATCGACCTGAGACCTGGCTGCCGGATCGGCCGGCCAGAAAGGATCGGGACCATAACGACTGGCGAGATAGCGCAGGATCGCTCCGGTTTCCCATATCGTTGCTTCGTCTCCATCCTGAAGCACCGGCACAAGCCCGTTGGGATTCATGGCCAGAAACTCTGGCCTGTCAGTGCCACCATGGATATGGCCGACATCATGACAAATATAGTCCAACCCCAATTCGCCGATGCACCACATCAGCGCCTGCACGTTTGAGGATGTCTTGCGACCCCAGACCGTCAGCGTCATTTCGCCTGCCCGCTACCCCAGCACATCCTTCATGCTCACGGTGGCGCTACCGGGCCGCAAAGGTTTCTGCTGACTTTCATGCGGCACCCAACCAGCAATCCAGATAATTTCGAGTGTCGCGCGGACGCGCCCATCGGGGTCAGCATCGCGCTCGGCATAGGCCTTGACCGCACCAGCAATCAGGCTACGCGTTGCAAATCGCTTAGGGCGATCGAACAGCGGATTGGATGCACCTAGGGCCTTGAGTTCGGCCATGAGCGCAAAGGGGCTGGAATAGCGGACATTATGCGTTTCGACATCGGCTACCGGCAGGGCAAAACCGGCGCGCTGTAAAAGAGCACCAGCGTCGCGCACCTGCGCCATCGGCGCGACACGGGCCGAGGCGCCGCCGGACACCTCTATATCCGCAGCCAAAAACGCTTCCCGCAATTCCGTCAGGCTTTCGCCACCCATGAAAGCCGCCATGAGAAGGCCATCCGGTTTCAGCATGCGGCGCAGACGGGCCAGATGACCGGGGACATCATCCACGCATTGCAGCTGCAGCAGCGAGACGATGAGATCGCATTCACCCTCGCCACAAACCGGCATGCCCTCACCTGCAAACGCCTCTACCCGTTCAACCACTATGCTCCCATCGGCAGTGAACAGCATTTCGGGCAATGTTGCCGCGTCAGGACCGATGAGGATCGCCTTTGAAAAAATCCGCTTATAGGCGCTGAGCCGGTCGGCGAGATCGTCCAGCACGAGATCACGCACGAAATTTGCGCTATCCTTTCGGCGGGCAAGGTTGCGGGCAATCTGGACTTTATCGAATAGGCGGGGCGGGTTGGTCATCATGGGGGCTTTCGCCAGAGCCAATGCGTGGCAATATCGCCCTTATGGAGAGCGAGGACGGGGAAGTCAAAGGGCGCAATTTGGCGGTGCGGTTCAGCAAAGCGCTGGGCCAGCTGGGCCTTGTCCTGCTCGATCAACTCTATCCGGCGTCCTGCGTCGCATGCGGCGCGCCGCTGGCTTCCGCCGATGCACTCTGCTCTGTCTGTTTCTCGCAGATGCGCCCGATCAGTGCACCGTTCTGTCCCGTGCTTGGTCTTCCATTTGAGAGCGACCCCGGCCCGGATGCACGATCTGCCGAAGCGCTCGCCGACCCGCCACCATTTGATCGCGCGCGGTCCGCTTTCGCCTATGAAGAGGTAGCTGGCACGATGATCAGTCGCCTCAAATATGGAGACCGGGTTGAACTCGCACGTTTCTGTGCCCGGCTCATGGCATCGGCAGGTAGCGACTTCTGGTCGGCAAGGCCGGTACTGGTCCCAGTGCCGCTCCATCCCAACCGGTTGCGGTTCCGCCGCTACAACCAGTCGCTCCTGCTCGCAAAAGGGATCAGTCGGCAGACCGGGCTGGCGGTCGACGAGCACCTTATTGTGCGGCACAAAAATACGCGCCAGCAGGTGGGCCTGAGCGGAGATGGGCGGCTGCGAAATGTGCAGGGCGCATTTTCGGCGCATCCTCGACTTCTTGAGCGCCTGCAGGGACGGCCAATTGTACTGGTCGACGACGTCTACACAACTGGCGCCACAATCAAGGCGGCAACAAAGGTTTTGAAGCGCGCCGGGGCAGAGCACGTTGATGTGCTGACCTTTGCCCGCGTTGTCATTGGCGGCGAACTGCCCATATAAAAGGACAAATTCTTGAATGAGCGGAGCGCTGACCATGGCCAAGGTTGAAATCTACACCACCCCCACCTGCCCCTATTGCCATGCCGCCAAAGCGCTGCTGACCGACAAGGGCGTGGACTTCACCGAGATCACCGTGCTCGACCCTACCCTGCGTGAAGCCATGACCGAGCGCGCCCATGGCCGTCGCACCGTGCCGCAAATTTTCATCGGGCAAACCCATGTCGGCGGCTATGACGATCTCTCCGCGCTTGATCGCGATGGCGGCCTCGATCCGCTGCTGGCACAATAATTCATGAAGATCGCCGCTATTCAGATGCGCTCGGGGCTCGACCCCGACGCAAATCTTGCCGAACTTGAGCCCCTGCTGGCAGAGGCTGTTGCGCAGGGCGCGCGCTATGTGCTGACCCCCGAAGTCACGCTGATCTTTCCGGAAAACCGCGAGCAGTTGCGTTCGGTTGCGGCGCCGTTCGAAGGGCATACACAATTGGCGCGTGTGGGCGAGCTGGCGCGCCAGCACAACATCTTCATTCATATCGGCTCCCTGCCGATTCCGCTTAAAGATGGGCGTTTCGCCAATCGCTCGGTGCTGTTCGCGCCTGGCGGAGCGCAACTGGCAATCTATGACAAGATCCATCTTTTTGATGCCGATATTGCAGGGCTTAATGCCTATCGCGAAAGCGCCACTTACAAGGCCGGTGAGCAGGCCGTAACGGCTGATCTGGGTGAATTCACCCTTGGCTTTTCCATCTGCTACGACATGCGGTTTCCGCGCCTTTACAATGCACTGGCCAATGCCGGGGCCGGGCTGATCGCGGTCCCGGCCGCCTTTACCGTGCCGACGGGGCAGGCCCATTGGCATGTTCTGCTGCGCGCCCGCGCTATCGAAACTGGCTCTTATGTTATCGCAGCGGCGCAGGGTGGCACCCACGAAAATGGCCGATCAACTTATGGCCACTCGCTGATCGTGGACCCATGGGGCAAGGTTATTGCAGAGCTCGACCATGACGAGCCAGGAATTATCCTGGCCGATATCGACCCCGCCGCCATTGTCGAGGCTAGGCAGCGGGTTCCGGCCCTTGCCAATGCGCGCGATTTTGCGCCACCGGATTTGCAGTCCTGACCACAGCGACCTATATGAGCGCGCAATTGCGGCAAAGTGGAACTGTGTAGAGACGTGATCCAGTATTCGCTTCAATGTTCGAAGGGACATCGCTTCGACGCCTGGTTCAAGAGCGCGGCCGCCTATGACGAGCAGCATGCCCGCGGCATGGTCGCTTGTGCCCAATGCGGCGGCAACCTTGTCGAAAAGGCCATGATGGCCCCCAGTGTGGCGCGCACAGACCAAGGCCGCGCCAGTCTGTCTGCAGCGCACCCCGATATGGTCAAAATTCGCGAAATGCTGCGTCAATACCGCAATAAGGTCATCACCGAAGCCGATTATGTCGGCGAAAACTTTGCCGAAGAAGCGCGCAAGATTCATTTTGAGGAGGTCGAGGCGCGCGGCATTTATGGCGAGGCGAGTCGCGATGACATTGCCGGCCTTATTGAGGACGGCGTGGATTTCCTGCCCCTGCCCGATGTCGGCGACGACAATTAGAGAACCAAGCACATCTTCGGATGCTAAGCGGTCGTAACGCGCACCAGCGTGCCCCAAGGATCGGTGGCCGTAAAACCGTCATTCACTTTGCTAAGCGCTGCTCCTGCCGCCCCGGGCAAATGCATCGTTCGCTTGGTCGAGGCAATAACAATGTGGGGAGAGTTAGGGTCGGTCCGATAGGGAGGGTGGAATCCCCGCTATCGAACCTGACCAGTCAGCAGCCTTGGCAGACCACTGGTGGCTGAGCGGGGATTTAGCACCGCACATTGGGCTTGTCACGACAATTTCATGACGCCGGCGGCACTGTGACGAAAGCCGCACCCACGATAGAAAATTTCGAGATGCGGCTCGTAGTCGACATGCAGCCATTCTGCCCCGCGCTCCCGCGCCAGATCAGCGGCGTGTTTCACCAGATGAGTAGCAATGCCCCTGCGCTGGAACTCAACATCGGTACAGGTATCGATGATGAAGGCATGAACACCGCCATCCCAGGCGATATTCACAAAACCGACTAACAAGTCACCTTCGTAAGCAGCGGCATGACCGAGGCTGCGCTTCAATACAGGTTGATACGACCGTCCCAGCGGCGCGTTCCAAGCGCGCCGCCACAATGTGTCGAGGTCGCTATCCGAGGAAACGGATCGGTTCGGTAAACGACCACCCGTACGATCAATCCATCAACTTGTTGATCGCATCCACATCTCGGACGGCACCCTTCGAGGCCGACGTCACGAATGCCGCATATGCCTTCAAAGCCGTGGTCACCTTGCGCTTGCGCGGCTGGGCGGGCTTCCAGCCGAGCTTATCCTGCTCGGTGCGACGCGCGGCGAGTTCGGCATCGGTCACCAGCACATTGACGGTGCGGTTGGGGATATCGATCTCGATGATGTCCCCTTCGCGCACAAGGCCAATGGCGCCGCCTTCAGCCGCTTCCGGCGAGGCGTGACCGATGGAGAGACCCGACGTCCCACCGGAGAACCGGCCATCGGTCAGCAGCGCACAGGCTTTGCCGAGGCCCTTCGATTTCAGGTAGCTCGTCGGATAGAGCATTTCCTGCATACCGGGGCCGCCGCGCGGGCCTTCATAGCGGATGACGATAACATCGCCTTCTTTGATCTCGTTGGAGAGGATAGCCTTGACGGTGGTATCCTGGCTCTCGAACACACGGGCCGGGCCGGTGAACTTGAGGATGGACTCGTCCACGCCAGCAGTCTTCACGATGCAACCATCGAGCGCGATATTGCCCTTGAGCACGGCAAGACCGCCATCCTTGGAGAAGGGTGTTTCCGCCGAACGGATGACGCCGTTCTGACGGTCGAGATCGAGATCGGTCCAGCGATTGGACTGCGAAAAGGCCTGCGTCGTCCGCACCCCGCCAGGCGCAGCCATATAGAACTGGCGCACGCTGTCCGAATTGGTGCGAGAAATATCCCACTTGTCCAGCGCATCGCCCATAGTGGCCGCATGGATAGTAGGCTCCTTGCGGTTAATGAGGTTGGCGCGGTCGAGCTGGCCCAGAATGGCCATAATACCACCGGCGCGATGCACGTCCTCCATGTGAACGTCGTTCTTGGCCGGTGCGACCTTGGACAGAACCGGGACGCGGCGGCTGAGCGCGTCGATGTCGTCCATGGTGAAATCGACGCCACCTTCATGGGCAGCAGCCAGAATATGGAGCACCGTATTGGTCGAACCACCCATAGCGATGTCGAGCGCCATGGCATTTTCAAAGGCCTGTTTGGTGGCAATGGACCGCGGCAGGACGCTCTCGTCTTCCTGTTCGTAATAACGGCGGGCCAGATCAACGATCAGGTGCCCGGCTTCCTGGAACAGGCGCTTGCGGTCCGAGTGAGTGGCCAGCGTTGAGCCATTGCCCGGCAGCGACAGGCCCAGCGCCTCTGTCAGGCAGTTCATCGAGTTAGCGGTGAACATGCCCGAGCAGGAGCCGCAGGTGGGACATGCGGCTTCTTCGACGGCCTGCACTTCTTCGTCCGTGTAATGATCGTCGGCGGCCATCACCATGGCGTCCACCAGATCGAGCGCCTGCAGCTTGCCCTTGACGATGGCCTTGCCCGCTTCCATCGGCCCGCCAGACACAAAGACCACCGGAATATTGAGCCGCATGGCGGCGTTCAGCATGCCGGGCGTGATCTTGTCGCAATTGGAAATGCAGACCATGGCATCGGCGCAATGGGCATTGACCATATATTCCACCGAGTCCGCGATGATGTCGCGGCTGGGCAACGAATAGAGCATACCGTCATGGCCCATGGCGATGCCGTCATCGACCGCAATGGTGTTGAATTCCTTGGCAACGCCCCCGGCCACCTCGATTTCGCGGGCCACAAGCTGGCCAAGATCCTTGAGGTGCACATGGCCTGGCACGAACTGAGTGAAGGAATTGACCACCGCGATGATCGGCTTGCCAAAATCCTCGTTCTTCATGCCAGTCGCGCGCCACAAACCGCGAGCGCCGGCCATGTTGCGGCCATGGGTGGTGGTGCGGGAACGATAGGCGGGCATGAACGTATCCTCGAAATGCTGCCGGTGGGACCGGTTTTGTATTGCCTCCTGTTTAGACCCATTCCAGCCCGGCTTCAAGGAATTTCAGTACCGTACCGTACGGTACGGTTTGACTAGTCTGGAATGCTTACGCCCTGCAACTGGCGCATCACAAAGCGGTTTCAGCTCTTGGTGCGTTCAGCCAGCACCATATAATTAATGCCCATATCGGAAGACATGCGCCATTCATCGGCGAGGGGATGAAAGACCACGCCGGTTTGATCAGTGACCTTGAGACCATTGCGCTTCAATTGCGCAATGATTTCCTCGGGCGTTAGGAACTTATTCCAGTCATGAGTGCCGCGCGGCAACCAGCGCAAAATATATTCAGCGCCGATCACGGCCAGAGCCCAGGAGCGGGCGGTACGATTGATCGTGGCCGTAAAAATCACCCCGCCCGGGGCGACCAGATCAGCGCAACTTTTCATATAGAGCGGCACATCCTCGACATGTTCGACCACTTCCATGTTGAGCACGACATCGAAACTCTCGCCCTCCGCCACCAGCGCCTCACTTGTGGTGGCGCGGTAGTCGATGTCGAGACCCGATTGTTCGGCATGCACTCTGGCGATGGCAATGTTGCGTTCAGCGGCATCGACACCAACAACCGTCGCACCCAGCCGCGTCAGCGGTTCGCACAGCAAGCCACCACCGCAACCGACATCGAGAATACGCAGTCCCTCAAACGGGCGGATGGAAGTGGAATCGCGGCCGAAATGGGCGCAGAGATTGTCACGGATGTAGCTGAGGCGCACCGGATTGAACTTGTGCAATGGCTTGAACTTGCCCTTGGGGTCCCACCATTCTTCTGCCATGGCCACGAATTTGGCGATTTCGGCATCGTTGACGGTGGTTCCGGTCATGGGAGAGCTCCTTGATGCCCCATATGACCCAGCCTGCATGGCGCGGGCAAGGCGCCGCGTGTCGCAGCCCTATTGTGTCTGCCCCAACACGGCGCGCCCGGCAGGTTTCCTACAATGGCAATCCGGTAAAGATGTCCGCTCCATCCAGCCATTCCTGACTGCACAGATAAGTGTAGGCGGTGGTCAGGCTAGACTCGGGCTTGGTAGGGTTTGCAAGAATAGTCACCGAACCATCGGCCAGCGCCTCCCTTGCCCGCAGCCCTCAGCTCATAGCACGAACTTCGCCCTCAATGTTGACGGCAAAGACCAGATTGACCGAGCCGATCTTTTCCAGCACCTCGAACTGCCCCGGCATATCGCTCAGCTCATAGCGAACTGAGTCGCCAGCATCGGCCAGCTTATGCACGAAACTACCGCTGGGAAAATACTGCGCCTGACGCCGGGCATATTCGGAAAAACTCTGCCAGTTCTCGCCGTAAAACGGCGAGATCATGGCCATCAGAACCGATATCTGCTCACGCAGCTTGAGAATATAGGGAGCGGCGGCGGCTTCATTGGCACAGTCTATGCCTGCGGCCCTTTGCTCACCCATATCTGCCAGCTTGTTATAAGCCCCCAAATACTCTTCATTATCGATTTTGCCCGCCTCATGCGCGCCTGTGAACTAGAGCGGTCGCAACACATTGGGTTCGATGTCACGATCCTCACTCAATTCGAAATAACGAAGAAAGTGACACTGGGCGTCGATAGCCCGCGCGGCGTGATAATCGATGAAGGCCTGCTCGGCGGCGCCCCACCCCAGCACCGTTACTGTGCTGACAAAAGTGAGAATGAAAGCAGGAATTAAACGGCGCAGCATCGTGTGGTCTCCGGCAGAACAAGACCAAGTTTGCGCCGTCCCTCACCTCGACACATCCCGCATATATGGGGTGCGCCATACTCGCCCATTGATTGCGCTCCGCCTTTGTGGCATTTCCCCGGCCAACAGTTAAGCGTACCGTCGGGTTCGGCGGGTCAGCGGGGAAGCCAAGTGGCTCGTATCGTCGTCAAATTCGGTGGCACCTCGGTCGCCAGTGTCGAACGCATCCGCAATGCCGCGCGCCATATCAAGCGCGAGGTCGAGGCGGGCAATGAAGTTGCTGTCGTGGTTTCGGCCATGAGTGGCAAGACCAATGAACTGGTCGGCTGGGTCAACGAAGCCAGCAAATTTCATGATGCGCGTGAATATGACGCCGTGGTCGCCTCGGGCGAACAAGTCACCGCAGGCCTCATGGCCATCGTACTTTCCGAAATGGGCATCCAGTCGCGCAGCTTTGCCGGATGGCAGGTGCCGATCCACACAGACGACGCCCATGGCGCCGCGCGCATCACTGGCATCGACCCAACCGAACTCGACAAGCGCATGAAGGATGGCTGGGTTCCGGTCATCACAGGCTTCCAGGGCGTCTCACCGCATGGCCGCATCACGACGCTCGGTCGTGGTGGTTCCGATACGTCTGCCGTTGCGGTGGCCGCAGCCGTGGGCGCAGATCGCTGCGATATCTATACCGATGTGGATGGCGTCTACACCACCGACCCGCGCATCGTGCCCAAGGCGCAGCGCATGACCAAGATTTCCTTCGAGGAAATGCTGGAAATGGCATCGCTTGGCGCCAAGGTGCTTATGATCCGCGCGGTGGAAATGGCCATGGCGCACAAGGTACGCCTGACCGTCCGCTCCAGTTTCGATGACCCGGACGCGCCGCAGATCGCGCCCGATGGAACCCCGGGCGTGCCGGGCACGCTTGTCTGCGATGAGGATGAGATCATGGAAAAGCAGATCGTTTCGGGCGTGACGCTCGCCAAGGCCGAGGCCAAGATCACCCTGCGTGACGTCAAGGACAATCCCGGCGTCGCCGCCGCCATTTTCGGCACACTGGCCGACAAGGGCATCATCGTCGACATGATCGTGCAGAATATCGCCGATGATGGCGCCACCACGGACATCACCTTCACCGTGCCCGACAGCGAATATGACAAGGCGGTCAAGGCGCTGGAAGACAACGGCGGACGCTTCGAATATGCCCGCCTTTCCGGCTCCAAGGGCGGCGCGAAAGTATCGGTCGTGGGTGTGGGCATGCGCTCTCACGCGGGTGTCGCATCCTCGATGTTCAAGGCTTTGGCCGACAAGGGCATCAATATTCAGTTGATCACGACTTCAGAAATCAAGACCTCAGTATTGATCGATGAAGAATATGCCGAGCTTGCGGTTCGCGCTCTGCACACCTATTACGGTCTGGACAAGCAGGACGCCTGATCCCTTCGAGCGGGAATGGGGCCGCGTCCTGAAAGAAGGGGGGCGGCTTTGCGGGCTGCCTGAATGAGGCGATGGTCACGACCATAGGCGGCCCAAGGGTGCTGCTGCGGCAATTGCGCGAAGTTATGGCGGAGCCGTTGGCTTCGCAGGCTCGGCTCGACAAGATCGTCGATCTCATTGCCGAAAACATGCGGGCCGATGTCTGCTCCTTCTATGTGCTGCGCGATGACGGCGCGCTCGAGCTTTTCGCCACTTATGGCCTCAAGGCCGAATCGGTTCACTTAACGACCCTGCGGCTGGGCGAAGGCCTTGTCGGACTGATCGCTGCCGAGGCCGAACCACTCAGCCTCGACGATGCCCCTACCCATCCCGGCTTCGCCTATAAGCCCGAAACGGGGGAAGAAAGCTACAACTCCTTCCTTGGCGTGCCGGTACTGCGCGCTGGCCAGACCCTTGGCGTTCTCGTCGTGCAAAATGCCGAACGCCGCCATTATGGCGAAGATGAAGTCGAGGCGATGCTGACCACGGCCACAATCCTGGCCGAGATGATCGCTACGAGCGATTTCGACAATCTGATCAAGCCAGGATCGGATATCGATCTCAGACGGCCTCGCATGTTTAACGGCGTCAGCTTCACCGACGGAATCGCGCTAGGAAAAGTGGTGCTCCACGATCCCCGCGTCGTGGTGACCAATTTTATCGCCGAAGACACGGATGCTGAAAAACAGCGCCTCGATGCAGCGCTTGAAACCATGCGCGTTTCTATCGACGCCATGCTCGACCACGGCGACATGGCGGGCGGGTCTGATCACCGCGAAATCCTCGAAACCTATCGGATGTTTGCCAATGATCGCGGCTGGGTGAACCGGCTCATGGAAGCGATCGACAATGGTCTCAGTGCCGAAGCAGCGGTTGAGCGGGTGCAGAACGACACCCGCGCCCGCATGCTACGCCAGACCGATCCCTATATTCGCGACCGTCTGCATGATCTGGACGATCTGGCCAATCGGCTGCTGCGCGTCCTAACCAATTCCGGTCAGTCCGCTCATCGCGATCTGCCCGACAATGCCATTCTCGTTGCCCGCAATATGGGCCCCGCTGAGCTGCTCGAATATGACCGCACCAAGCTACGCGGTGTTGTGCTGGAAGAAGGCGGGGCCACCGCTCACGTCGCCATCGTCGCGCGCTCACTGGGTGTCGTCGCTGTGGGCCAGGCACAATCCATCGTCTCGATGTGCGAAACCGGCGATGACATCATCATTGACGGATCCGCTGGCCAGGTGCATCTGCGCCCTACGCCAGAGGTCGAGCAGACCTATGTCGATAAAGTCCGCATCTCGGCCAAGCGCCGCGCCCATTATGCTGCCCTCAAAAGCAAGCCGAGTGTGACCAAAGACGGCGTTGCCATCACCCTGCTGCACAATTCAGGATTGGTAGCCGACCTACCCATGCTGGACGACACAGGCGCTGGCGGTGTTGGGCTTTTCCGCACCGAACTCCAGTTCATGATCGCCAGCCGCCTGCCCCGCCTCAAGGAGCAGGCCGAGCTTTATACCGAAGCCATGGCTATTGCCGGCGACCGCCCTATCGTCTTCCGCCTGCTCGATATCGGCGGGGATAAGGTGCTACCCTATTTGCGCGCCACGGCCGAGGAAAACCCGGCCATGGGCTATCGCTCCATCCGGCTGGGACTTGATCGTCCGGGTCTTTTGCGCACCCAGATCAGGGCCCTCTTGCAGGCCGCCCGGGGCCGTCCGCTCAAAATTCTGGTGCCCATGGTCACCGAAACCTTTGAATTCATTCAGACCAAGAAAGTGGTCACCAAGGAAGTCGAGCGTCTGCAACGTGCCGGTTATCCAGCACCCTCCAAGCTCGAAATAGGGGCCATGGTAGAAGTGCCTTCACTTCTGTTCGAACTCGACCAGATCATGCCCGAAGCTGATTTTGTGTCGATTGGGTCCAACGATCTGGTGCAGTTTCTCACCGCCGCAGACCGCGCCAATCCACGCGTGTCAAAGGCCTATGACCCCATCGCCCTGCCCCGCCTGCGCGCCATTCGCCTCGTCGTCGATGCTGCATCACGCCACGGCAAGCCTGTCACTATGTGCGGAGAGCTTGCTGGCAAGCCGATGGAAGCCCTGGCTTTGATGGCGATCGGTATGACCCGGCTTTCGATGGGCCCCGCCTCAATCGGCCCCATCAAGGAAATGATCCTCAACCTTGATCTCAAGCCCATCCAGGATGCGGTATCACAAGCTCTGAGCATCGGCGCCAACGGCAATACTATACGCGCCCTGCTAACCGAATGGGCCGGAAAACAGAACCTGCCCTTGGGGTAGCGGTGCCATTGCGCGCTTGATGTTGAGCAGCAGGGCCTTTACATCGCCGCTGACACTTCGCCTTGTTTGGCCGACTGAAAGCCTGAAAGACCCGACCATGCCCAGCCTGCCCCAGGACAAGCTCGACGCTCTCGAAACGCGCTTCCAATATATCGAAGCCGCTCTGTCTGGTGGTGCGAACCCGGATGAATTTGCCAAGCTCTCCAAGGAGCATTCCGACCTCAGCGAAATCGTCGGAGAAATCGGCGCCTATAAAAAGGCGCTGAAGGACCGGGCCGAGGCGGAAACACTGCTGAAAAGCGGTGACAAGGAAATGGCCGAAATGGCTGAGGCCGAGATCGAGGAGCTCGACGAGGCCATCGAGCGCCTTGCCCAGTCGATCCGCATCATGCTCCTGCCGAAGGACGAGGCCGACGAAAAGTCGATCATTCTCGAAATTCGCGGCGGCACGGGCGGCGATGAAGCCGCACTTTTCGCTGGCGATCTCTTCCGCATGTATGAGCGCTATGCCGGCATTCGCGGCTGGAAGGTGACGGTGATGGAAGAAAGCCCCGGCGAAATGGGGGGCTTTAAGGAAATCATCGCCAATGTCTCGGGCAAGGGCGTCTATGCGCGGATGAAATATGAGTCGGGCGTGCATCGCGTGCAGCGTGTCCCGGCCACAGAGGGCTCGGGCCGTATTCACACCTCTGCCGCCACAGTGGCAGTGCTCCCGGAAGTCGAAGATATCGATATCGAAATCCGCAACGAGGATATCCGCATCGACACAATGCGCGCCTCTGGAGCTGGTGGCCAGCACGTTAACACCACCGATTCCGCCGTCCGAATTACCCATCTGCCGACCGGGCTGGTGGTCACGTCTGCAATGAAGAGCCAGCACCAGAACAGGGCGCAGGCCATGATCGTGCTGCGCTCGCGGCTCTATGAAATGCAGCGCGAAGAGCGCGATTCTGCCCGCTCCGCCGAGCGCAAGGGGCAGGTCGGATCAGGCGACCGCTCCGAGCGCATTCGCACCTACAATTTCCCGCAGGGGCGTGTCACCGATCACCGTATCAACCTGACTTTATATAAGCTGGACAAGGTGATAGCGGGCGAAGCGCTGGACGAATTGATCGAAGCGCTGATCACTGAAAACCAGGCTGCACAGCTCGCGGCCATGGAGCAGCCGAACTGAGCGCCGACCCCACTATCGGCGCATTGTGGCGCGGCTGGCGCGATGTTCTGGCCCGTCTGGGCTTCGAAACTGCGGCTCTCGACGCCAAGCTTCTCACTGCCCATGCCTTAGGTGCAGATGCGCTCGCACTTGCTGTCCGCGAGAACGAATTGGTGAGCAGACTGTTAGCGTTGAATGTCGCCGATCTCATCCAAAGGCGAATGCAGGGTGAATCCGTCGCGCGAATCATCGGCGAGAAGGAATTTTACGGCCTCGCCTTCGCACTCAACGCGGCGACACTGGAGCCGCGACCGGACACAGAACTGCTGGTCGACCTCGCCCTTCAGGCTCTGTCACCCGAGGGTCGCATTCTCGACATGGGAACCGGCACCGGCTGTATTCCAGTTTCAATTCTGGCCAATCGTTCCGATGCGACGGGCCTTGCCACTGACCTTGAACCCGCAGCGCTGGACATGGCCCGAGCGAATGCCGAGCGGCATGGGGTGAACGAGCGACTCGACTTTGCGACCGGGAACTGGTTCGGCGCGGTCGGCGCGAAAGAACGGTTCGACCTCATTCTCTCCAACCCGCCCTATATTGCCAGTGCGGTGATCGACACGCTCTCAGCGGAAGTAAAAGCCTTCGACCCGATGCTGGCGCTCGATGGCGGGCCTGATGGCCTTGCCCCCTATCGCATCATCGCTGCCGAATCGGCGCGCTTCCTCAAGCCTGATGGGCAGGTCTTGGTGGAAATCGGATACGATCAGGGCGAAACTGTTTCAGAGCTTTTTATGCGACATGGCTTTGCCAATGTCTGCGTTCACAAAGACCTCAATGGCCTTGATCGTGTGATTTCGGCGCACCACTTGGGAGCTTGAAACAACATACGCTAAGCATGAAGCGCAATTTCTGCTGGTAAAGCCGGGCCGAAGCGGATATTTTGATTTTGCTGTCACTGGCGCATCATGGGCGCCGCAGCGATCACACCCGATCCATAGGCAAGGCTGTTTACAGCAAAGCGGTTCCGGCAGGCCCGAACGACGCCGGAAGGGAAGCGGATTTTCCGCATGATCGCTGCCGAGAGTACTCGGTCTTCATGAAGCCAGGTAAGGCCCCGCACGGTATCTATCGCGCCGCCGGGGTGAGGGGTCAGATCGGGCCTGTTAAACCGATCCGCGCCAATGATGTGACGCTTAACTTTCAGAGTTAGACAAAGCGACCTATGAGACCTAACCAGAACAAGAACCGGCAGCGTGGCCGGAATGGCGGACGCAAGCATGTCAATCCGCTGTCGCGCAATTACGAAAGCAACGGTCCTGATGTGAAGGTGCGCGGTAACGCCGCCCATGTCGCCGAAAAATATCTGCAGCTCGCCCGCGACGCCCAGTCTTCAGGCGATTCGGTGATGGCCGAGAATTATCTGCAGCATGCCGAACATTATTTCCGCATCGTCTCCTCCGCTCAGCAGGCCATGAATGGTCCGCGCGAAGGCCAGAGCCAGGACGAGGTGGATTTCGACGACGACGCTCACGACGTCAATTCCCGCTTCTCCTCGCCGCAGCCGGTTCAGCCCGTCCAGCAGGTCCAGGACAGCGAGCAGGAACAGCCATCAGAAGCGCAGGCCCAGCCCACTGTTGATGTATCCTCTGCTGCCCCTGCCGAAAGCGAGGGCGAGCAGCCTGCACGCAAACCGCGTGAGCGCCGTCCGCGCCGCCGCCGTCCAGCCGGTGGTGAGGGCGCTGCCGATCCGGCCAGCGCCGAACAGCCTTCGGTTGGCGAATTGCCAGCCTTCCTGACGGGAAATGCTGCTGAATAAATGATCGATTAGAGGCCGGGATTTTCCCGGCCTCTTGCGTCTTGGTTCTTGTTTCCTGCGATGCCCTACTCACGCAGCCGGCAACCCGGAGTTAATCAGACCTGCGCCATTCATGGTTCACCAAGGATAACCATGATGCAGACCCGCCATCCATTTCATATCGTTCTGCTGGCTCTATGCCTGATCAACCTTGCAGCCATGGCCTGGCGCGAGCTGGGGCCGACACTCGGCATCGAGGGATTTCTCTATCCTGACGGCACGCCAGCCGGTGGTGACTTCATCAATCTTTGGTCCGCGGGTCGGCTGGTCCTAGACGGACGAATCGATGACATCTATCGACCCGACGCATTCATGGCCTTCCAGCTCTCTTTTGTGGGTGGGCCTATCGGACACCGCATCTGGGCCTATCCGCCGCACTCATTGTTTCTGGCAACGCCTTTTGCCCTGCTCAGCTATTTCGCGGCGCTTTTCGCCTGGTCGGTAGCCGGACTCGCAGTGCTGACCTTGGGCTGTCGCCGGATGGGCATGAGTACGATGGAAACCGCAATCATCCTGCTCTCACCTGCCACCATACTCTGCCTCTATTACGGCCAGACCGGCAATCTGACCGGAGGACTTCTGCTGCTGGCACTTACCGCGCGGCCAGGCCGCGACCTCACGGCGATCGGCGCGGCGGCCATATTGACGATCAAACCACAGATGGGATTTTTGCTGCCCTTTTTCTGGCTGGCCGAACGGCGCTGGGCCGCACTGATCTGGACGTCAGGCGCTGTGCTCATCATCCTGGCCCTGACGCTGCTCTGGACCGGGCCCACGGCATGGATCGATTATGTATCGCGAACGCTGGCGGAGCTGAGCATGCTTGAACGCCACGGCACCGGGCCATTCATGTCGATGATCCCCTCCATCTTCATGGCTCTGCGCATCATAACGGGCGACGGCAACCTTGCCATCCAGTTGCACCTGCTGCTCGCCATCCCGATCATTATAGTTGTTTTATGGCGCCTCTGGCGCCTCGACGATCCTTTGCGGCGCATCGCTTTGGTTCTGGCTGCGACCGTTATTGTGACGCCTTATATGCACAATTACGATCTGAACCTTTTGGCTGTCGCCTCTCTTCTCCTTCTGCGGCGTTTTGGTTCCGGCCAACGCGGTGAACTGCCCGTCGCATTGCTGGCTGGGCTGCTGCTTGCCCTGCCGCAATTGGTGGTATTGTTCAATCTTAGCGGGGTGCCGCTGTCACCATTGTTGATGCTGCCACTGTTGTTTCTGACCTAACCTATCTCGCCGCGCTCCACGGCCAAATTTGTTTCGTGTGCCTCTTTTGTTCACAGCAGCAATACCTACATGCTGTGAAGACGGAATGCGCCTCTAGCGGGCATTCCTAAAACGACGCTTCCGACGTTTCTATGGTGCCTGCGGGGCCAGGAAACGGGCGAGATAAGGAGAGTTGCATGAATATCGAAAAATATACCGAGCGGGCACGCGGTTTCATCCAGAGCGCGCAGACCTATGCTTTGGGTCAGGGCCACCAGCAGTTTTCGCCGGTTCATCTGCTCAAGGTTCTTCTTGACGATGACCAGGGCATGGCCAACGGTCTGATCCAGCGCGCCGGGGGCGATCCCAAGGCCGCGCGGGCAGGTGTCGAGGCCGCGCTCAAAAAAATTCCAAAAGTGTCTGGTGACGCTGGTCAGCTTTATCTGAGCCGCGAACTGGCCAAGGTTTTCGACACCGCCGAACAGGCGGCACAGAAGGCCGGGGACAGTTTTGTGACGGTCGAACGGCTGCTGCTGGCGCTGGCCATCGAAAAAGACAATGAAGCAGGCAAAATCCTGTCCTCGTCAGGCGTGACGGCGCAGGGTCTCAACACGGCTATCGAATCCATCCGCAAGGGGCGCACTGCCGATTCGGCTTCGGCGGAAAACGCCTATGATGCGCTCAAGAAATATGCCCGCGACCTGACGCAGGACGTGCGCGAAGGCAAGCTCGACCCGGTGATCGGTCGCGACGAAGAAATCCGCCGTACCATTCAGGTTCTGTCGCGTCGCACCAAGAACAACCCCGTACTGATCGGCGAGCCCGGCGTCGGCAAGACCGCCATTGCCGAGGGTCTTGCCATCCGCATGGTCAATGGCGACGTGCCCGAATCGCTCAAAAACAAGAGCCTTCTGTCGCTCGATATGGGCGCACTGATCGCTGGCGCGAAATATCGCGGCGAATTCGAGGAACGGTTGAAAGCCGTTTTGAGCGAAGTGCAGTCGGCAGAAGGGCAGATCGTGCTCTTCATCGACGAAATGCACACGCTGGTCGGCGCGGGCAAGGCTGATGGGGCAATGGACGCCTCCAACCTGCTCAAGCCTGCTCTGGCGCGCGGCGAGCTGCATTGCGTTGGCGCGACCACGCTCGACGAATATCGCAAGCATGTCGAAAAAGACCCTGCCCTCGCCCGCCGCTTCCAGCCGGTTTTTGTCAGCGAGCCCACCGTCGAAGACACAATCTCGATCCTGCGAGGCCTCAAGGAGAAATACGAGCTGCATCACGGCATCCGCATCGCCGATTCGGCGCTGGTCAGTGCTGCGACGCTGTCCAACCGCTACATCACCGACCGCTTCCTGCCCGATAAGGCCATCGACCTGATGGACGAGGCGGCAGCGCGGCTGCGCATGGCCGTCGATTCCAAGCCCGAGGCTTTGGACGAGCTGGATCGACGCATCATGCAGCTCAAGATCGAGCGCGAAGCTCTGCGCAAAGAGGACGATGACGGCTCGAGGACCCGTTTGGGGCGGCTGGAGCAGGAATTGTCCGGGCTTGAAGAGCAGGCGCAGGTTCTGTCGGCAAAATGGCTGGCCGAAAAAGAACGCCTGCAGGGCTCGACAAAGATCAAGGAAGAACTCGACGCCGCCCGCAGCCAGCTCGAAATCGCGCAGCGCCAGGGCGATCTCGCCAAGGCGGGCGAGCTGGCCTATGGCGTGATCCCCGATCTCGAAAAGCGCCTTGCTGCTGCCGACGATGCAGACGGGGACGGCAAGCCCGATCCTGTCATGGCCAAGGAAACGGTTGAGCCAACCGACATCGCGCAGGTGGTGTCGCGCTGGACTGGCATTCCCGTCGACCGGATGATGGAAGGCGAGCGCGAAAAGCTGCTGCATATGGAAAGCTCGCTCGGCGCGCGCGTCATCGGCCAGTCAGAAGCCGTGGCCGCAGTGGCCAAGGCGGTGCGCCGCTCGCGCGCTGGCCTGCAGGACCCCAACCGCCCCATAGGTTCCTTCATGTTCCTCGGGCCAACCGGCGTCGGCAAGACCGAGCTGACAAAGGCTTTGGCTCAGTTCCTCTTCGATGACGAAACCGCCATGGTGCGGCTCGACATGAGCGAATTCATGGAAAAGCATTCGGTGGCCCGCCTGATCGGCGCGCCTCCGGGCTATGTCGGCTATGATGAGGGCGGCGTGCTCACCGAAGCGGTGCGGCGGCGGCCTTATCAGGTGATCCTGTTCGACGAGATCGAAAAGGCGCATCCCGATGTGTTCAATGTGCTGCTTCAGGTGCTCGATGATGGGCGACTGACCGATGGGCAGGGCCGCACGGTTGATTTCCGCAATACGGTGATCATCCTCACCTCGAACCTTGGCGCCGAATATCTCGTCGACCTCAAAGACGGAGAATCGGTGGAGCTGGTGCGCGGCAAGGTTCTCGATATGGTCAAAGCATCTTTCCGGCCGGAATTCCTCAACCGGATTGATGAAATCCTGCTGTTCCATCGCCTGGGGCGCGAACATATGGGCGCGATTGTCGATATCCAGTTTGGACGGCTCGAAAAGCTGCTCAAGGACCGCGACATCGCGCTTGAACTCACGCCCAAGGCGCGCGAATGGCTGGCCAATGAAGGCTATGACCCCGCCTATGGCGCCCGCCCGCTCAAGCGCGTCATTCAGCGTGAAGTGCAGGATGGACTGGCCGAGGAAATTCTATCGGGTCAGGTCAGCGACGGCTCGCGCGTCGTCGTGGATGCCGATGATAATGGCATCGTGCTCCTGCCCGCCAACGCGGCTTAGCATTACGCCATATTCCGATTTTTGGATGGGGCCGGTCTGTGGACCGGCCCCATTCATTTAGGCTTGCGATAGAGCACATTGCGCACTAGAACAAAATAAGAACAATATCGGAGCAGGCCATGGCCGACCGTCTCGACTATATCGAATTCCCGTCAACCAGCCGCGAGAAGACCAGTGCGTTTTTCCGCGATGCTTTTGGCTGGGGCATGATCTCCTATGGCCCCGACTATGACGCCATTACCGGCGCAGGCCTCGACGGCGGCATCGATCAGGCAGAGGGCCGGACTGCCGCGACGATGGCCGTCGTGCGGACAGATGATCTGGATAAAGCAGAGGCGCGGGTCGTTGCGGCTGGCGGCATGATCACCCGCCCACAATTCGATTATCCGGGCGGTCGACGGTTCCAGTTCCGTGAGCCGGGCGGCAATGAAATGGCCGTTTACATCGAACGCGCGGAATAAGCCCGGTCAGTCCGCATTCGCGACACTGACCGGCGCGGGATCGCGCGCCATCAGATCGTTGATCTGGGCAATGGTGCGCTCGAATTCGGCACGGTATTGCGGCGCCAGCACATTGTCCTTGGGCAGTTTCACGCTGAGCGGATCGACCAGATTGCCATTGATCAGGATTTCATAATGCAGGTGATTGCCGGTGGACTGGCCGGTCGTGCCGACATAGCCAATCACCTGCCCCTGCCGAACCTGGCTGCCTTCCTTGAGCCCATCCGCATAACGCGACATGTGACCATAGGCGGTCTCATAGCCATTGACGTGCTGGATTTCGACCTTGTTGCCATAGCCCGACTGCCATTTGTAATAGGTGATAACGCCATCACCGGCAGCATAGATGGGGGTGCCGGCGGGGGCGGCGAGATCGACGCCGGTATGCAGGCGGCGGGTCTTGAAGATCGGGTGAATACGATAGCCGAAGCGCGAGCGCAGCGTGCCGCCACCTTCAAGCGGGCGACGCGTGAGGAAGCGCTTGCCGGTTTCACCATCGGGATCGAAAAAGTCGACATTGCCGTCGGGCGAAGTGAAACGATAAAACTGCTTGCGCGCGCCGGACAAAGTCAGGCCGACATAGAGCAGTTCAGTGGGCGTATCAGCGGTGGCTGCCGTTTCGAGAATTTCGATCGTATCGCCGGCGGTGATGCGCTTGGTCATGTCGATGTCATACGCGAACATGCCGATAATGCGCTCGATCGTGTCGTCGTCGAGATCATGCTTGCGCCCGGTCTCCCAGATCGACCGATAGACACTGGGCAGATTGCCAACATTGATCTGCTCAACGTCCTCTGTCGGAAACTCCACCCAATCGGGCTGGAGCCCCACGACATATTGGCCCGTATCAGACAGCGCGACCGTAGCGATATGGCGGTCGCCGGGGGCACCATCGGGCCGATAGATCGACATGCGGTACGGCACAAGGCTGTTGGACGAGGCCGTGAGCGGTCCGTAAAGAATGCGCAGCCGAATACCTGCGGGCAAGCCAGCCGAGGGAATAAGATTGGCCAGCGTTCCCTCGACCATGGTGACCTGCGCACGGGTAAAGCCGTTGCGCACCAGCGTATCGGCCAATGGGCCGAGTTCGCGCACCGTCAGGAAACGCTCCGTGCGCCCCAGCCCTTCTTCCGATGCGGTCAACGTCTTGGGCACGATAGTGACGTTTTCGGCGATGCCGCCCAAGGCACCGGCTTCATTGGCAGACAGATCGCGCAGGCTCGGCGCGAGTGAGGCATAAGCCAAAGCAGGGCCGCCACCGTCGATAAAGAACGACGCCTCGGCAACGCCACGCACAAAATCTGCCGCACTCTGATCGGAAATGGATCGGGAGGGCACGAAATTTTCAGGGATCGCAACCTGATGCACGGCTACTTCGCCTTCCACCTCAGTACCATAGACATCTGTGGCGACATCGAGCGTAGTGGGGGTCAGAGGCTGCGTCTTGTTGAGGATAGCAACCGGATCATAGGCCGGCACGTCCGCCGAAAGCGTCGTGGCCGTTGTCGCCAATGTTGCCTGAATACGGGTGAAGGGCTGATTGCGGATGATTTCGCGGCCATCCACGGTCTGACGGATCGCGGCCTCGATAATCTCAAGATCGGAGCGCGTCGCCGCGACCGGCCGCAGACGGGACGATTTTGAGGTCAGATCAGTCGCGACGGGTTGCTCAATGCGCGGCGTGGCCAGCTTGAGCGCCGCATAAGCTGTCGAAAACGTATCCTGACCCTGGAAGGATACGTAGAGCGCAGCGCCCATGAGAAGAACGCTGGTGAGGCCAGTCATGACTGTGCCACTCAGCCAAGCGAAGCTCAGCTCGCGTCCCTGCGGAATGTCGCCGTCGGTGGATTGCACGGTCAGCGCAGGGCTGTCCTCGAATCCCGTCGCTCTCAGCAGAGCTATATGCCGGCGCCTTTGGGTTGCGTTCAACGCCCCGTCCTTCAATAGTCTTTCGATTGCCCCCAAAGGCCAGCTTTCTGCCGGCGCGGACGCTGGTGCGTCGCGCCTAACCTAAGGAGCCACACCGCCTATAGCAATGGCTGTGCATATCCGAGACAAATGCGGCAAAACTGGGAGCCTGTCGAGCCATCCAGAATCACAATTGGCCGCATATCATGATTATTATATTCAGCTTGAGGAAAAACGCTCCGTCTTCCCCCAAGCCGGAGAGGAAACTCTGGCCGCCGCCCTTTGGTTCTATACGCCACTGTCCATCGTCTACGCCGCCGAGCACTTTGCCCCAAAATTGGCTGACGCGCTTGATACCGCGCGATAAAGCAGAAAGGCCGGTGTTTCCACCGGCCTTTTTCTTCAGTCTCATGCGATGAGAAGCGCTTACGCAGCTTCCTCGTCGCTTTCGGCATCAGCAGCATCGGCTTTGGTACGCTTGGGCGACTTGGCGAGTTGCTTTTCGATGAGCTGCACAGCCTCGGTCAATGTCAGCTTGCGAACCGAACCGACTTCGCGGCTCATGCGATCCATAGCCTGTTCAAACAGCTGGCGTTCCGAATAGGACTGCTCGGGCTGCTCTTCAGAACGATAGAGATCGCGCACGACCTCAGAAATGGCGATGAGGTCGCCCGAATTGATCTTGGCTTCATATTCCTGGGCGCGACGCGACCACATGGTGCGCTTGACGCGAGCGCGACCGGTGACCGTTTCGAGAGCCTTATTGATCTCGTCTTCCTCGGCCAGCTTGCGCATGCCAACAGACTTGACCTTGGCGACGGGGACGCGCAGGGTCAGCTTGTCCTGCTCGAAGCTGATCACGAACAGCTCAAGGGTAAGGCCGGCGACTTCCTGCTCTTCGATGGCGACGACAACGCCGACACCATGAGCGGGATAAACGACAAATTCGCCCGTCTTGAACCCGAGCCGCTGCTGCTGCTTCTTGGCTACCATATGCTGGAACTCCTTATTGACGCCCCAAATGGCAAGTTCCTTGCGGCAAGGACCTGCCATTCCTACTCGTTGACGCCCGTCCTCGGGCGCTTACTGCGCAGTAAAACCTCACGACCGTCCGGGTCCGCTTGTCCGGAACGCCATGAACTTCAGATTATGTCTGTCAAAAAAATCGTGCCTTGCGGCACGGGCTGTGTGACGGGCTCAACTGCATATGGTGACACCATAGCACAATTTTTCAGCAAAATCAAAAGGAACGAATCAGGCCAGAACCAAAGGGCCACCCAATGGGCAGCCGCTTATGACGATAACGTGGCAAACCTCTGCCACTTCTGGGAATTCGAGGGTGCTAAGGCGCTATATCAGTCGCCTTCGCCGGGCTCCTCGGAGAAGTACTTCGCAAGCTTGCCTGTTTCGCCGTCCAGTTCCTTGGCCTCAGGCAAGGGATCGCGCCGTTCCGTCAGGTTCGGCCAGATGGCAGCAAATTTGCGGTTGAGTTCCAGCCAATCGTCCAGCCCGCTTTCCGTATCGGGCTTGATGGCTTCAGCAGGGCATTCCGGTTCGCAGACGCCGCAATCGATGCACTCATCCGGATGGATCACCAGCATGTTCTCGCCTTCATAGAAGCAGTCCACCGGACACACTTCCACACAGTCGGTATATTTGCAGGCAATGCAATTGTCGGTGACGATATAGGTCATTCTGGCAGGCAATCCCGTCCAAACGCAGCTCACCCCTTGGGAAGGTCAAGCCGCCTGTCTCAACGGCAAGGGTGCTAAACCCTTTTCTTGCTCGCTGCAAGACCATGAGGGAAGACGGTTTGGCGCAGCTCAGCCAATAGATGGAATCTCGTTCCGCGCCTTGAAAATTCCGGCGCTTTCAGTGCGGCTATGTCTGAAAACCAGATCTTCAGGATCCTGCCGCGGCGCATCGGGATCGGGCACACCACCGAGCTTGCGCGCCAGTGCGATAGACCTTGCATTGTCCGGATAGCAATAGCTGACAAGCGAGGCCAGGCCGAGCGCCGAAAACGCCCAGTCGCGCATGGCGCTGGCTGCCTCAAAAGCATAGCCCTGCCCCTCAAACCCGTCATACAGCAGCCAGCCCAATTCCTTTTCGGGAAAGAGTGGTCCGTGGTTGATTCCAACCTGCCCTAGAACTGCGCCATCGGCACGGCGCTCCATCATCAGGCAACCGTGACCGAAAAACTGCCACTGGACCGCGTCATTGGCAAACATACCCCAGGCGGTCTTGAGATCGAATGGCCCACCCATATGAAGGGCGCGCTGCGACATCATGAGTGCGCAATAAGCGTCAAAATCGGCAAAGCGCATAGGCCGGAGACGCAGTCGCTCTGTGGCGAGCACGGGAATGTCAGTCATTGTCTCTATCGAGCAGACGGTCAGTGTCCCGCCGCTCTTTCTTTGTTGGACGGCCCGCGCCGGGCGCCCGTTCGGCGATGGCCGCGTCATAGGGCGAGCGCTCGGCCTTCGGAGGCATGGGTGGAGAAATATCTTCGTAAAGCCCCTGCGCCTCGCTGGCCGGGCCGCGCCGCGTGCCGGGATCGAGGATGCGCCAGACCAGAATGCGGCCATGCAGCGACATGGTCAGCACATCGCCCGCGCCGACCTTGTGATCTGATTTATCAGTCTTGTCCGAATTGATGCGGATAGCGCCGGATTCAATGATTTTTTGCGCCAATGTCCGCGATTTGACCGCGCGCGAAAAAAACAGGAACCGGTCGAGCCGCTCCTTGCGGAGAGTCTCGCCCGGCCCCGTCAAATTCTACTCCGACTTGCCGCGCAGGGCGGCAAGGGCGGCGAATGGACTATCCGGATCAAAGACCGCCTTACGCTCTTCACGTTGCGGGCGACCG
>PJTZ01000188.1_pt1 | contig 25370 bp, 23 predicted proteins | sample 1512131 | NCBI WGS metagenome assembly PJTZ01 (sample SAMN08177679, study PRJNA422409) | Soil metagenome, whole genome shotgun sequencing project. | reverse complement strand
GTCTATGGGCCGCTCGCTAATGGCGCGACCACCGTAATGTTTGAGGGCGTGCCCAATTTCCCTGATCACAGCCGCTTCTGGCAGATCGTCGACAAGCTCGGCGTCAACATCTTCTATGGCGCCCCCACGGCGATCCGCGCGCTGATGCGCGAGGGCGACGATTGGGTGAATCGCACCAGCCGCGCCTCGCTCCGCTTGCTGGGTTCGGTGGGTGAGCCGATCAATCCCGAGGCATGGGAATGGTATTATAACGTCGTGGGCAGCGGCCGCTGCCCCATCGTCGATACCTGGTGGCAGACCGAGACCGGCGGCGCGATGATCACGCCGCTGCCGGGCGCACATGATCTCAAGCCAGGCTCGGCGTCCTTCCCCTTCTTCGGCGTGGAGCCTGTCATCGTCGATGCGGAAGGCCACCCGCTGGACGGCGCAACCGAAGGCAATCTGTGCATCGCGCGCAGCTGGCCGGGGCAGATGCGCACTGTCTACGGCGATCAGGATCGTTTCTTCCAGACCTATTTCACCACCTATCCGGGCAAATATTTTACCGGGGACGGCTGCCGGCGGGATGCGGACGGCTATTACTGGATCACCGGCCGGGTCGATGACGTCATAAACGTCTCGGGTCACCGCATGGGCACGGCCGAGGTCGAGAGCGCGCTCGTCGCTCATGCCAAGGTTGCCGAAGCTGCCGTCGTCGGTATGCCGCACGACATCAAGGGGCAGGGCATCTATGCCTATGTCACGCTCAATGCCGGAGAGACCGGCGACGAAGCGCTGCGCGCCGAGCTGGTGAAGTGGGTGCGCACCGAGATCGGGCCGATCGCCACGCCCGATGTCATCCAGTTCGCGCCGGGGCTCCCCAAGACCCGCTCGGGCAAGATCATGCGACGCATCCTGCGCAAGATCGCCGAGGATCAGGTCGATGCGCTGGGCGACATCTCCACTCTCGCCGATCCTGCCGTGGTCGATGATCTGGTGGCGAACCGGACGCGCGCACACGCCTGAATGTCGATCGGCCCTAAGCGCTTGGGCGGTCTCGACTCTTGCCCTTCGTCATTCCGGCCTTGAGCCGACATCCCGCTTGTTCGGCACGAGACGGCTGTCCTACAGCCTGAGCGTCATGGCAAAGCATTGAGGGGCAGCCACGGGCTGCCCCTCTTTCTCAGCGTCAGACGGCCGAAGACAAGCGGGATTTTTTTGCTCCTGGAGGTGTAACCTTTAGAACCTTTCGCGGACCTGGCGAGGCACTCTCACCGCGTTGGCACGGGCTCGTCGCCGGAGTAATCGTAGAAGCCCTTGCCGGTCTTGCGGCCATACCAGCCTGCCTCGACATATTTGACGAGCAGCGGCGCGGGGCGGAACTTTGGGTCGCCGGTGGTATCGTGGAGCACGCGGCAGATTTCCAGGCAGGTGTCGAGCCCCACGAAGTCGGCAAGTGTGAGCGGCCCCATCGGGTGGTTGAGACCCAGCCGGATCGCGGTGTCGATGTCGCGCACGTTGGCGACACCTTCGCCCAGGGCGAAGATCGCCTCATTGAGCATCGGCATCAGGATGCGGTTGACGATGAAGCCCGGCGCATCGAACGCGTGGACCACGTCCTTGCCGAGCGCCTTCGCGAAGCTCTCCACGGCCTTCACTGTCTGGGGCGTCGTCGCAAGGCCGCGAATGATCTCAATGAGGCCCATGACCGGCACCGGATTGAAGAAGTGCACACCGATGAAACGCGCGGCATCGGGGCTCGCCTGTGCCAGCCGGGTGATGGGGATGGAGGAGGTATTTGAGGCAAGGATCGCCTTGTGGCCGAGCACCTTGCCCACCTCGGCGAAGATAGCGCGCTTGATCTCCTCGCGCTCCGTCGCCGCCTCGATCACGATGTCGCAGCTGGCGAATGGCTCCACCGCGCTGATCGGGGTGATGCGAGCGAGTGCGATCTCGGCGGCCTGCGCTTCGATCTTCTCCTTTTCTACGGCGCGGGCGAGTTGCTTGGCGATGCCGGCCTTGCCCGCTTCCGCGCGGGCCATGTCGACGTCGCGGAGCAGCACCTGATAGCCTGCCTGCGCGGAGACCTGCGCGATGCCCGCGCCCATCTGGCCGGCTCCGATCACACCCACTGTCCTCATCATTCTGCTCCTGCGTCGCCCGGTTCAATTATTCAGCGCATAACTCTATCCGCGCTGGGGGAACTGATCTATGGCCCAGATATGGGCAGGTTCGTCTCTGATTTGGCACGTTTCATCTCCGGCTTCGCCCTCGCGACCAGCGTCGTTCCGCTTGCAGCGCGGGCACCTTTGCCAGATCCGGTTGCCCTTTCGGTACAGACGCCCCCTCCGCCCTCTGCCGGCAAGGCCTCGGTCTCGTTGGTCATGGGCCGTACCGAGACGTTCGAGGACTGGGCAGTCGGGTGCGACAACCGCCTCACATGCAGCGCGGTGGCGTTGCTTCCGGAAGGGGCGGCGCGGCCCTATGCGATTCTTCTTATCATCACGCGCGCCGGCGGGCCGGATGGAGCCGTGACGCTCCAGCTCATCGCGGCTGACCCGCTTGAGGGAAAGATCGAACTGGTCGTCGACAAGGTCCGCAAGGCGGAGCTCAAGACCCTGCCTGATGGCGTGACGCTCACCGGCGCGGAGGCCATGCGGATCGTGCAACTGCTGGGCAGCAGCTTCGCGTTCGAGATCGTGCAGCGCAAGCAGGTGCTGGTGCAGCCCTCGCTGAACGGCCTGCCCGCAGCCCTGCGTTTCATGGACCAGCAGCAGGGGCGCGTCGGTGCGCGGGATGCGCTGATCGCGACGGGGAATGGCAATCCCGCGACCGCGCGGGTTGCGCCGACCGTGCTGGCCCTGCCTGTTCCTGCCGGCCCTGGCCCGGCAGCGGAGAACAGCGTTGCGCCGCTCAACCCGGCCGAAGAGAGCGCCGCGCGTCGGCTCGCCGTGTGCGAAGGCGCGACGACGAGCACTTATCCGCTGGAGATGCATGCGCTCGATGCAGCCCATAGCCTTGTCCTGCTGCCTTGCGATGCCGGCGCCTATAATGTGAGCTTCGTTCCGCTGGTGGCGAGCGGCGCGCCCGGTGCGCGCAGCTTTGCGGTCGCGCGCTTCGATGCGATGCCGGGATTTAGTGGCGAGCCGGGTGCGCCGCCGCTTGTCGTCAATGCGCGCTGGAATCCCCGGCTGGGGATGCTCTCCAGTTTCGCCAAGGGGCGCGGGCTGGGCGATTGCGGCACGGCGGAGTCCTATCGCTGGGATGGCGAAGCCTTCCGGCTCGAAGAAGCGCGGGCCATGCCAGTATGCCGTGGCGCGTGGGAGTGGCCCCGCATTTATGCCGCCCGCTGAAGGGGGCGCGAGCGCGCGCGATCTCATCGCAGCGCTTGATCTCGCGCCGCATCCAGAGGGCGGCTGGTATCGTGAGACCTGGCGGGCACCATCGGCGCCGGGCGAGCGCGCGAGTGCTACGGCGATCCACTTCCTACTGGAGGCTGGGCAACGCTCTCACTGGCACACCGTCGACGCGGCGGAGATCTGGCTCTGGCACGCGGGCAGTCCCCTCGCGTTGCTCACCGCGCCGGCTGAGGACGGACCCGTCTCTCGCGTGACTATGGGCGGAGACGTGCTTTCCGGAGAAGCGCCGCAGCATGTCGTGGCGCCCGGCCACTGGCAGGCGGCCGAATCGCTTGGGAAGTGGAGCCTTGTCTCTTGCGTTGTCTCGCCGGGGTTCGATTTCGCAGGGTTCGTGCTGGCGCCGCCGGACTGGACGCCGACCGCCTGACGCGGCGTGCATCCCGGGCGACGGGATGCTAGTGCGCGACGCATCGCGCAGGGCGGGCAGAGGAGAGATTATCATGACGGATACGGCTTCCGCCGCCAGGCCTTGGCATCTTTGGGTAGTTGGCATTGCCAGCCTGTTGTGGAACGCGATCGGCGCGGCCGACTATGTGATGACGAAGCTGCACAGCGCGCCTTACCTCGCCATGTTCACACCCGTGGAGATGGCGTGGATCGAGGGCTTCCCGTTCTGGGCCAGCGCCGCCTGGGCGCTTGGCGTGTGGGGCGCGGTTGCGGGATCGCTGCTTCTTCTGGCACGCAGCCATTGGGCCGTCACGGGCCTCGCGCTCTCGCTGATCGGAATCTTCGGCACGACCCTGCATCAATATGCCCTGTCGGACATGCCGCCGAGCTTCCGTACGCTCGGCACGGCGCTGTTCTCCGTCTCTCTCTGGATCGTCGCGATCGCGCTGTATGTCTATGCGCGTAGACTGCAGGCGCGGGGCGTGCTGCGCTGAATTCAGGCCGCGATCGCCGCCACATAGAGGGTCGGGAAGAGCGTCTTGAACGCCGCCAGCTTGGGTGCGTCCCAGCGCTGGATATAGGCGTGGTCCGGATTCACGGCCATGAAGTTCTGGTGGTAGTCCTCGGCATCGTGGAATTTGGTGAAGCGCTCTACCTTGGTCACGATCGGTGCGCCCCACACGCCGGATTTGCCGAGCTGCGCGAGATAGGCGCTTGCCGCCTTCGCCTGCTCGGGATTGAGCGGGAAAAGCGCCGAGCGGTACTGTGTGCCGTGGTCCGGCCCCTGATAGTTGAGCTGGGTCGGGTCAGCGATCACTGAGAAGAAGATGCGCAACAGCTGCCCGTAGCTCACCTGAGTCGGGTCGTAGGTCACGCGGACTGCCTCCGCATGGCCAGTGCGGCCCGATCCCACCGCGTCGTAATTGACCTTCGTGGTGGTGGTGCCGCCGGTGTAGCCGGAGACAGCAAGCTTCACGCCTTTCACATGGCTGAAGACACCCTCCACGCCCCAGAAGCAGCCGCCAGCGAAAACCGCAGTGTCCAGCTTGCGAGTCGGCTGGGCGTCGACGAGCGGCGCGGGCGCCAGCACGGTTTTCTCGGCCGCGCGCGCCGTTGCGGGATGGAAGACCAGCATCGCGGCCAGACCGACCATGAAGCCGGCAATGGCCCTCAACAGAATGGGATTGCGCAGGAAGTTGGGCATGCGCATGGGCTTAGCTCCGGCATGATGAACGGCAGAAAAACGACTGGTTGTCACCTGTGACAGCGCCATATCCCGAAGGCCTTGGCCGATCGCGCGTCAAAGCGCTTTCGACGATCGACATTCAGGCGTCGGCATATACCGACCCCGGTTACATCACCCGAGGCCGTTCAGATCAGCGCCGCACAGGCTTCCTGAATGCGGGTGCATGCCTTCTTCAGCACGTCTTCCGACGTCGCATAGGAGACGCGGAAGGCGGGCGCGAGGCCGAAAGCGCCGCCATGCACGGCCGCCACGCCCTTGCTATCGAGGAAGTAGCTGATCAGATCCTCGTCGGTCTCGATCGTCTTGCCGTCCGGCGTCTTCTTGCCGATGCAACCCGTGGCGTCTGGATAGACATAGAAGGCGCCCTCCGGCGTCGGACAGTTGAGCCCCGGCGCGTCGTTCAGCATCGCCACCACCAGATCGCGCCGTGCCTTGAAGGCCGCGTTGCGCTCGGCGAGGAAGCTCTGGTCGCCGTTTAGCGCTGCCGCCGCTGCCGCCTGGCTGATCGAGCAGGGGTTGGAAGTGGACTGCGACTGGAGCTTGGCCATCGCCTTGATGATCCACTGCGGGCCGCCTGCGTATCCAATGCGCCAGCCGGTCATCGAATAGGCTTTGGAGACGCCGTTTACGGTGAGCGTGCGCTCGTACAGATCCGGGCAGACCTGCGCGATCGTCTTGAACGGCGTGGGTGCGTACCAGACATGCTCGTACATATCGTCGGTGAGGATCAGCACATGAGGATGGCGGCGCAGCACTTCGCCCAGCGCCATCAGTTCTTCACCCGAATATGCCGCGCCCGTCGGGTTGGACGGGGAGTTCAGCAGCACCCAGCGCGTCTTCGGTGTGATCGCCGCCTCGAGCTGCTCGGGCAGGATCTTGTAGAGCTGGTTGGCACCGGCCGAGACGATCACCGGCGTGCCGCCCGCGAAGTTCACGATGTCCGGATAGCTCACCCAGTAAGGCGCGGGGATGATGACCTCGTCGCCCGCCTCGACCGTGGCGAGCAGCGCGTTGAAGAGCGTATGCTTACCGCCGGAATTGACGCTGATCTCGCTGGCCACGTAGCTCAAATCATTATCGCGCTTGAACTTCGCGATGATCGCGTCCTTCACCTCGGCGGTGCCATCGACGGCCGTGTACTTGGTCTGCCCGGCGCGAATTGCGGCAATCGCGGCGTCCTTCACGAAGTCCGGCGTGTCGAAGTCCGGCTCGCCGGCCGAGAGCCCGATAATATCCTTGCCCTCGCGCTTCAGCGTGATCACGCGGTCGGTCATCGCCAGCGTGGCGCTGGGCTGGATGCGGCCGAGAGCGGCGGACGTGCGGGGCATCGGAGTCTCCGTCAGGAAGAATGAAAAAGGACGAAGGGGCGGCGACGCGCCCCGTCGGCGGGCGCTCCATAGAGCATTTTCAACAAAAGGGGAGGAGAAAAGGACGGAATGTTGCGTCCGGCTGCTCAGAGGCCTTCCACTCTATCTTTTCCTTGGCACGATCGTCGCCGCCACAAGTCCGCGTGCCGCGTTGCCTATGAAACAGCTCTTCTCCAGATCATGCGGGCGCAGCTCGCCTTCCACCGCTTCGCCCGAGTCAATCAGGCTCTGGCGCAGCACGCCGGGCAGGATGCCGCGCGAGAGCGGTGGCGTCACCAGCCGGTCGCCCCGCTCGACGAAGATGGTCGAGAAGCAGCCCTCGGTGAGGTAGCCCTCGCTGTCTGTCATCAGCACCTCGAAGGTGCCGCCAGCTTTGAGGGCCTGCTTGTAAGGCCTGCGGTCCGTGGTTTTGTGATGCAGGCGAACGTCGTCCGCCCCGGACGGGCGAGGCACGATACTGACAGGTACGACGGCCTGCGGCCAAGTGCGGTGCGCACGAATCTCGATCGCCAGCGAGCCCCCGCGCGCGAGCAGCACGCGGATCCGGCCCAGCTCCGCCTGCGCGAATGTCGCGGCCTGCAACTCGTTGCGAAGCGTATGCCGATCGAAGTGGAAGCCCAGCACATGCGCGCTTTTCTGCATCCGTGCGATGTGCAGGTCGAGCATGGGTATGCCATCCATGGGGTTGAACGCCATGGTCTCGAGAAGATCGAACTGCCCCTGTGCCCCGCTCACTCCAGACCTTCCCAAAAAATCAGTGCCCGGCGAGGAAGCGCCCCTTCGCCAGACATTCCAGCCACTCGTCTTCCGCTCTGGAATCCGCGACGATTCCGGACCCAAGACCAATCGTTCCCGCGCCTTCTTCATTCACGCAAATCGTGCGGATCGCAACATTGAAGCGCGCGTTTCCGTCCGGAGAAATCGCGCCGATGCTCCCGGTATAGACGCCGCGCGGATGGCGCTCCACTTCGCCGATGACTTCCATCGCGCGCAGCTTGGGCGCGCCGGTGATGGAGCCACAAGGGAAGAGGGCACGCAACACGTCGACCGGGCCGAGGCCTTGGCGCAGCCGGCCTTCCACTTGCGAGACCATCTGATGCACCGTCGGATAACTCTCCACCGCGAACAGCTCCGGGACATGCACACTGCCCGCCTCGGCGACGCGAGAGATGTCGTTGCGCAGCAGGTCCACGATCATAAGATTCTCTGCCCGTTGCTTCGGATCGCGTGCCAGCGCCTCGGCCAGCGCGCGATCCGTTTCCGGTGTGGGGTCGCGCGCCGCCGTTCCTTTCATGGGCCGGGTGACGATCCGCCGGTCTTCATCCAGCGTGAAGAACAATTCCGGCGAGAAGGACAGCAGGTGTCGGCCGTCATGGCGCACAATGCCACCGTGCCCCGCCGCCGCACGCGGACGGATCGCGGCATAGGCAGCGAGCGGGTCGCGCGACATGGCGAGATGCGAAGGGAAGGTGAGATTGGCCTGATAGATGTCGCCCGCGCGAATATAGCCAAGCACCCGCGCGATCGCCGCGTCATAGTCGCTACGGATGATTGTAGGAGTGATCTCCCCGATTCCGGTCTCGCTGGGGGCAGGCAGCAATGTCGGCACTGAACCGGCCGGGACGGTGTGCGCCTCCTCGAATAGTCCGAACCAGAGTAGCGGCCCATCGCTTGTCGTCACGCTTTTCAGGTGCCGGGGCAGGAGGGCGTGACCCGCCTCATAGGTGAGATAGCCTGCCGCGTGGAGGCCGCGCCTGCCCGCCGCAGACAGCGCATCGAGTGCGGCAGGCACGGCGTCCAGCGTATCCGCGCGGATGACCTCCACCGGATCGCGATAGAGCGTCGCTTCGCCCGCCACGCCCGGGCGCGCATCGTCCAGCAGCACGAAGGGGGCTGTCGGGTCGGCGGGCAGGGCTGGGGGCATGGCCATGGCGGTTCTCATGGCAGCGCTGCGGCATCATGGCCAGAGGCTGGCGCGCCGCGAGGGATTCCCTTCTGCCCGTGGCTGTGCGACTATGCGCCGACGCATCACAGGAGCCGCCATGTCGTCCGGTCTTGCTTCTCTCGTTCTTGCCACCGTCAGCTTCGTCGGCACGCATTTGCTCATGTCGCACCCTTTGCGCCCGGCGCTGGTGCGGGGTCTGGGCGAGCGCGCCTTTCTCGGCGTCTATTCTCTGGTGTCGTTCGTCACGCTGGGATGGATGGTCTGGGCGGCGCGGACGATGGAGCCGAACCTCCTCGCCGTTCCCGCCTTCTCCATCTGGCCGATAGCCGCCGCGGTGATGCTGATGGCGAGTGTCCTTCTCGTCGGTTCACTGCTGGGCAATCCCGCCCTGCCGGACCCCACCGGCGCACCCCGGATGCCGGATCGGGCGCGGGGCGTCTTCGCGATCACCCGCCATCCCATGATGTGGAGCTTCATTCTCTGGGCGCTGGTCCATGTCCTCGTCTGGCCGAGCGATCGTTCGCTTGTCATCGGCTTCGGCATTGGCTTTCTCGCCTTTGTCGGGGCTCACGGACAGGACGTGAAAAAGCTGCGGCTGATCGGCGAGCCATGGCGGGCTTGGTGCGCGAAGACCAGCTTCTGGCCCTTCGCCGCGCTCGTCACCGGGCGCGCGGCCTGGCGCGATGCCTTCCCCGGCTGGATCGCGCTGATCGGCGGCGTGGCGCTCTGGCTGCTCGCTACATGGCTCCACCCGCTGCTGGGCGGGCCATGGCTGCCGCCATGGGCGGGGTGATCAGTCGAAAAGCGAGCTGACCGAGCTTTCGTCGGCGATGCGCTTGATCGCTTCGCCCAGCAGTGGCGCGATGGGCAGATGGCGGATGCGGGTGCTGGCCGCGACTGCGTCACTTGCCAGGATCGAATCGGTGATAACCAGCTCCTTGAGCTGCGACCCGTCGACCCGCGCCACGGCGCCACCCGAGAGCACGCCGTGCGTCACATAGGCGACGACGTCCACCGCGCCTGCTTCCTTGAGCGCGGCGGCGGCGTTGCAGAGTGTGCCGGCCGAGTCGACGATGTCGTCGATCAGGATGCAGAAGCGCCCCGCCACGTCGCCGATGATGTTCATCACTTCCGATTCGCCGGCGCGTTCTCGGCGCTTGTCGACGATCGCGAGCGGCGCGTTGTCGAGGCGCTTGGCAAGCGCGCGGGCGCGCACCACGCCGCCCACGTCCGGGGAGACGACCATGATGTTCTCACGGCCGAAGCGCGCCTGAATATCGGCGGACATCACGGGCGCACCGAAGAGATTGTCGGTGGGGATATCGAAAAAGCCCTGAATCTGCCCGGCGTGGAGATCGACTGAGAGCACGCGGTTCGCGCCCGCGACAGTCACGAGGTTAGCGACGAGCTTGGCCGAGATCGGCGTCCGGGGGCCGGGCTTGCGGTCCTGCCGGGCATAGCCGAAATAGGGAACGACCGCCGTGATCCGCTTGGCCGAGGCGCGCTTGAGCGCGTCGATCATGATGAGCAGTTCCATCAGATTGTCGTTAGCCGGGAAACTGGTCGACTGGATGACGAACACATCCTCGCCGCGCACATTCTCCTGTACCTCGACGAACACTTCCTCGTCGGCGAAGCGGCGAACGCTCGCCTTGGTGAGCGGTAGCTCGACATAGTCCGCGATCGCCTGTGCCAGCGGCAGATTGCCGTTGCCCGAGAGGATTTTCATTTGGCGGGTCGCCCTTCCTTAGCCTGCGAGGGGTCCTCTAGCGTCGGGATGTTGGTCTGGGAAGTCGATTAACCGCGCGAATGCCTGCGCAAAGACCCGCGTCGGTTTGAAATCGCCTGCACACTCGTTAAAGCCGAACCCCATGACGATGCGCCTCACCATTGCGATGGCCCAGCTTAATCAGGCCATGGGCGATATCGCCGGCAATGCCGAAGCGATGCTTGCCTGGCGCGCCGATGCGGCGGCGCAGGGTGCGGACCTCATTGTCTATCCCGAGCTGCAGCTTATCGGCTATCCTCCGGAGGATCTCGTTCTCAAGCCCGCGCTTGCTGCCCGTGCGGAGATCGCGCTGCGGGATCTGGCGAAGGCAACGGCGGATGGTGGACCCGCGATGCTGGTCGGCACAGTAATTGCCAATCAGGGGCTGCTCTTCAATTGTGTCGCCCTGCTCGATGGCGGCGAGATCGTGGCGATTCGGCAGAAGCGGGAATTGCCCAATTACGGCACCTTCGATGAGAAGCGCCTGTTTGCGCCTGGTCCTTTGCCCGATCCGGTTGAGTTCCGGGGCGTGAAGCTTGGCCTCCCGATCTGCGAGGATATCTGGTTCCCCTTTGTGGCCGCGCATCTTGCCGAACGCGGCGCGGAGATCCTCATCAACGTTAACGGCAGCCCTTATGAAGTGGACAAGGACGACCGCCGGGTGAACGGCGTGTGCGCCGCACGCGTGCGGGAGACCGGGCTACCCATCCTCTATCTCAACCGTGTGGGCGGGCAGGACGAGCTGGTGTTTGACGGCGCGTCCTTCGTGCTGGAGAGGGACGGCACTCTCGCGCACATGCTTCCCGACTGGGAGGAGTTCCTGCGGATCACCCAGTGGCGGCGCGAGGCGGATGGCGGCTGGTGCTGCGTGCCCGGTGAAGTCCATGCGCTCGATGAAGCCCCGGCGGACATCTACAACGCCATGTTGGTTGGCCTGCGCGACTATGTGAACCGGAATCGCTTCCCCGGCGTCGTTCTCGGCCTTTCGGGTGGCATAGACAGCGCCCTTTCTGCTGCCGTCGCGGTGGATGCGCTGGGCGCGGATCGCGTCTGGTGCGTGATGCTCCCCTCGCGCTTTACCAGCGCGGAGAGTCTTGAGGATGCGGCCGAATGCGCGCGGTTGCTGGGATGCCGGCTCGACGATATTCCGATCATGCCTGCCGTCGCTGCGTTCGACGAGATGCTGACCGGCAGCTTTGCCGATCGCGCCGTCGATATCACCGAGGAGAATATTCAGTCGCGCATTCGCGGCGTCACCTTGATGGCGCTGTCGAACAAGTTCGGCCACATGCTCCTCACCACGGGCAACAAGAGCGAGATGAGCGTGGGCTATGCGACCATCTATGGCGACATGGCCGGTGGCTACTCGGTGCTGAAAGACGCCTACAAGACGACCGTTTTCGATCTGTCGCGCTGGCGCAATATGCAGCGGCCCTCTCTCGGACTTGGTCCGGATGGCCCGGTCATGCCGGAGCGGGTCATCACCAAGCCGCCCACGGCCGAGCTGCGCGACAATCAGAAGGATGCGGACAGCCTGCCGCCCTACGAGGTGCTCGATCCCATTCTCTATGGCCTTGTGGAGCAGGAGCTCGCCGTCGATCAGCTCGTCGCACGGGGCTTCGACCGGGATACGGTCGTGCGGATCGAACGGCTGCTCTACGTGGCGGAGTATAAGCGCCGCCAGTCGCCGCCGGGCGTGAAGCTGGGTGGCCGCAACTTCGGGCGCGACCGGCGCTACCCGATCACCAATGCGTTCCGGACGGGTTGACGATGTCCGTCCTCGCCTTCGCCCTTGCTCTGGCTGAGACGGTCGCCCCTGCGAGCGGCCCGTTCGAGGACTATTATCGCCCGATCTGGACCGATATCCGGCTGAGCGGGACAAGCGATACCGGCAACGCCCTGATGAACGGGGTGTGGGTCTTGGGGCGTGAGGGCGAGACGGTCGGCCTGCATATGGAGGCCATCGATTGCCGCCGCTCCGCGTCGGACGCGCAGTGTGTCTTTTCGGTCCGTCGCTCCGCCACCTTGTCTCCCGATGTCAACCTCGCCGCCAGTGCACCCACACTGCCCGCCCTCGTCCACTGCCATGTCGATTTCAGTTTGGATGAGGAAGGCCAGTGGTATGTGGTCCACACGACGCGGCTTGGCGTCGCGCATTCGATGACGTCGATGCAGTGCCGCACGGAAGGGGCATATCCGCTATGAATCGCCGACTGCCCGTCCTCACCGCAGCATCCACGCCGCTTGATCGCGCGCTCTGCGGACTACGCCGGCTGTTCATGCTGGTTCTGGCCTTCGCGTATGTGGCGCTGTTCATTCTTCTTGCCGGCGAGGGGCTCTCCGTTGCGCTCGATGCCGGGGATGGCATCGTGCTCGCCGGGTCGGTCGCGCCGATGCCTTGGGCCGCGCTCATCCATGTGCCGATCATGCTGGGCTATCTCGGTTTTGCCACTGTCGCGCTTCATCCGCGGTACCGTGACGATACGCTTTTCCGCCGCATTGGCTGGCTTACGGTCATTGGCGTTGGCCTTTCCTGTGCCCGCATGGCTGCGGCGTTTCTCAATATGGCTTGGCTGGTGGCGCCGCTTGCGCTCGCCGCGTTGCTGGTGCTGGGCCGCGCGCTTGTCGTCCTCGCAAGGTGGCCGCGCCCGATCTCGATGGCTCGGCGCATGGTGGTCAATCTGCCGATCGGTCTTCATGCCGGCTGGCTGACGGTGCTTGCCCCACTCAACATCTTGAGCGCGTTTCCGGCCGGGGCGCAGGCGCTCTCGCTGGGCGGGGGCTTCCTGGCGCTGGTTGGACTTCTCGTGCTTGCCGTTGCCGGTGTGCGGCTGACTCGCGCTGAACCATCCTTCGTATGCGCCATTCTCTGGGGCCTGTTCGCGATCATGGCACGCGGTGGCGTGCCGTCGCTCGGGGAGCCGCTTGGCCTCATGGCTCTGCTCGCCGCTCTCGTTATCGTCGCTTTCGCAGTCTGGACGCGGACGCAGTCCCGCCCCATGCATTTCCTCTGACCGCATGCATTTCCTCTGACCGCAAAGTCATCCCCATGACCGTCATCACGCGTTTCGCGCCGTCGCCCACTGGCCGGCTCCACATGGGCAATGTCCGCACCGCGCTCGTAGCCTGGCTTGCCGCGCGTCATGCCGGGGGGCGATGCCTGCTCCGCATCGATGATACCGATGTTGCCCGGTCTGAAGAGCGCTTCGTCGATGCGATTCGCACCGATCTTGCATGGCTCGGGCTGGATATGGACGGGGAGGCCCGCCAGTCGCAGCGTACGACGCTCTATGAAGATCGCTTCGCCGCGCTGCGCGCCTCGGGCCGCGTCTATCCCGCTTATGAGACCGGGCAGGAACTCGACCTCAAGCGCAAGATCCTCCTCGGGCGTGGCCTGCCGCCGGTTTATGACCGTGCCGCGCTTTCGCTTGCCGCAGCCGAGATCGCGGCGCACGAGAGAGAGGGGCGCGCGCCGCACTGGCGCTTCCGGCTCGATCATGACCGGCCGATCGAGTGGACAGATGCGATTCGCGGGCCTCAGCATTTCGATCCGAAGCTGCTGTCCGATCCCGTCATTCGTCGCGCCGACGGCAGCTGGCTCTACATGTTGCCCTCGGTCATCGACGATGCCGAGATGGGCATTACGGACGTGGTGCGCGGCGAGGATCACGTCACCAACACTGCCGTCCAGATCCAGATGTTCGAGGCGCTTGGAGTGCCCGTGCCGCGCTTCGCACACATGGCGCTGCTCACGGGAACCGAGGGGAAGCTCTCCAAGCGGCTGGGCTCGCTCGATCTTGATGCGCTGCGCGCCGAAGGCATCGAGCCCATTGCACTTTGCGCCCTGCTGGCACGGATCGGCACCAGCGATCCGGTCGAACCTGTCACTGGGCTCGGGGCGCTGGTGGAGAGCTTCGATTTCTCCCGTTTCGGCCGTGCGCCAGCGCGCTTCGATGAGGCGGAGTTGGCCGGGCTCAATCAGAAGATCGTGCACCTCCTGACCTACAATGAGGTTGCGGATCGTCTGCCCGAAGGCATCGATGCGGACGTGTGGGAGACGATCCGGCCCAATCTCGCCACTGTAAGCGAGGCAGCGGATTGGCTGCCCGTGCTTTCCGGCGACATCACTCCGCCGGCTCTCAGCGAAGAGGACAGCGCGTTCATCACGCAGGCGGCGGGAGTGCTGGAAGGGCTAACATGGGATAGCGAGATCTGGCGCGCGCTGACCGGGGCGCTCAAGGCCAGCACTGGTCGCTCCGGCAAGGCTCTTTTTCTGCCGCTGCGCCTTGCGCTGACCGGGCACGATCATGGGCCGGACATGATGCGCCTCCTGCCGCTCATCGGGCGGGGCCGGGCACTGGCACGGTTGCAGGCGGTCAGCGCCTGAGTTCTTTTTACTCAAGCCGTTCGTTGTGAGCTTGCCGAAGGGCTGCAAAAGAGGACGGGGCTTCGACAGGCTCCGCCCGAACGGTTACTGCAGGCTGGGATTGAGCTTCGCACGCGTGCTCATCCCTCCCCCCGCCTCAATATGATATAGATCGCGCCGTCGCCCCCGTGACGTGGATGGGCCTGACGCACGCTGGCGATGTGGCGGGCGTGGGGGCTGTGGGCGAGCCAGTCGCCGATCTCGGCGCGGATCGCGCCGCGTTTGCGGGCCTCGCCGGGGCCGGGCATCGGGCGCGGTTTGCCGGTAACGACATGGAGCACGCGCCAGCCCATCGTGCGAGCGTCGCCCAACAGTCTGTCGAGCCGCACATGAGCTGCCGCCAGCGTGAGGCCGTGCAGATCGACGCTGATATCGGGGTCTAGTCGCCCTGCGCGGATGCGCTTCTCCCATGTGCCGTCCAGCACGGGCGTAGGTCGCGGCCTCGCGACGGTGGGAGCAGCCTGCTCGATCCGCATCGGCGGTACCCGGCCTTTGACGCGTTTGGGTGTATCGATCGCCGCCGCGAAACTCGCGATGTCGTCCTTCACCACCGGCACGGACTTCGCGACACGCGGACGCAGGGGTTTCACGGTGCGCGCAACCGCCTCCCAGGCGGCGCGCTCCTCAGGGCTGAGGTGTCTGCGACCAGCCATACTGGCTCGCGAGGCGCGCATATGTGCCGATCGGCAGCAGGATGAGCGCACTGCCTCGCGCGGACATGCCGCCCGCGATGCCGCGCGCGCGCTCGCCCGCACCCCAGAAGCTGTCGAAGCGGTTGCTCCCCTTGATGGCGCCGCCCGTGTCCTGCGCCACCCAGATGCCGTTGGGTTCGGACCGGTCGAGCGAGAGCAACACTGGCGCGCCCAATGGGACATATGCGGGGTCCGCTGCCACTGTCGCCTCCGGGGTGACCGGCAGCCCAAGCGCGCCGAGCGGCCCGTCGCCGGTCAGCTCCTTGAAGAAGATGTAGCTTTTGTTCTCGTTCATGATTGCCGTCCCCTCGGCGGGGTTGGCGCGCAGATAAGCCATGATGTCCTGCATGGAGCCGGCCTGGATGAGCCCACGATCCTTCATCAGCTTGCCGATGCCGGTATAGTCGCGGCCATTCTGCCCGTCATACCCAACGCGAACCACACTACCGTCGCGGTCGCGCAGCCGGCCGGATCCCTGCACTTCCAGGAAGAACAGCTCAATGGGGTCGGCGGCGTAGGCCAGCTCCAGCCCGCGCCCGGCGAGCGTCCCGCCCGTGATCGCGGCGCGGTCATCATAGGGCACGAAACTTTGCGCCTGCACCTTGCCACGAATGCGCTTGCCCTTCAGCGCATCGGAGAAGAGACCGAGATCGACTTCGATGAGATCGGCGGGGCGGCGATAGATCGGCACGCTGCATCCCGGTCGGGCCGCGCGGCAGCCCGCGATCTCAGGCTCGTAATAGCCGGTGACGAACGCCTTGCCGTCCCCCACCTGCGCGACCTCGAAGTAGCGGCGGAAGAACTCGCGGGCGTCGGCTTCCGCCCAGCTTCCTGCCGCGCTGCAGGCCTGCTGCCAGTCCGAGCCCTGGGTCAGGCCGCTCTGGTCGCGTCGGCGCAACAGGGATGGGCAGGAGACGCGGAAAGCGCGCAATGCCAGCGCCGACCGATGGCTGCCACGGGGCAACACCGCTTCGATGTCCGGGGCTTTGACGAGACCGGCCGACGCTGCATTGGCTGTCGGTGTCGCGCCCTCAGCAGCCGGCGGCGTGAAAATAGGCGGAGGTGCAAGCGTGGGGCGCGGCGTTGCCGGCTGAGGACGAGTCGCGGGCGGGGCGCCGGTGCTTCCCGGCGGGATCATCCGGCCACACGCCGCGAGCGCGGAAAGCAGCATCAGGGTGGCAAGAGCACGAAAGGAGGGAAGAGACATGGCTCTGCTTCCTGCCCGAGTTTCACCCGCGCGTTAAGTCTCTATTCGGAGAAGCCGCTCTTTGCGGGCAGCACAGTCTGAAGAGCGAAACCTCAGACCTCGTCGGTCTCGACAAGCTGCCAGTTGGGATCGCGGCTGCGCAGGTCGCGGCTGAACGTCCAGATGTCCTGCGTGGTCACGGCATCGTCCATCGATCCGCCAATGATGGTGCCGCCCTTGTCGCGCGTGATCGCGGCGATGTCGGCCGAAAAGCGCACGGAGACCAGAGCGGTGGAGTTCTCGACGCGCACATCGTCAATAAGCGCCGAGTCGATCCGCACAAGGCGGTTGGAGAGGCTGTGTCCGGCGGCTTCGCGCTCGTCGATCGCGCTCTCGAAAGCGGCAAGCACGTCCGCGTCGCAGAACTGGCGCAGCGTCTCGCGGTCGCCCTTCCAGAAGGCCTCAAGGATCATGCCGTATGCCGAACGAGCGCCGCTCACGAACTGAGTGACGTCGAAATTGCGGTCGGCTGCAATCAGCGCCCGCAGGCCAGCCTGAGCGGGGATCGCCACAGCGCTTTCCACGCCGGGCTGCGTCGGGGTGCGAGAATCAGTGGCCGGTTTCGCCGGTGCGCGTTGCACGACCTTGGCATCATCGATCGTCGCGGGGAGCTGGCGGGGCTCCTGACCGGTGCGCCGGCCGAGCACAGCGTACAGCCGCAGCGCGAGCAGGGCGAAGATCATGGCGAGGACGACAATGGTGGTCACGGGATTCCGGAGCCTTTCCTGGCGGGATAGCGTCTGACAGACATAGGGATATTTGCCGCGCTATTCAAACAAACAAGCCTTAATTGCATGTGAACTTCCCGCAGGCCCGGTGAGTTCCGTGGATTTCGCGCGGTCTTGTGCCTCTTGGCAGCGCTCCCTGCGCCTGCTCGCCGCGCGGCCTCTCGTCGCTCCGGTCATTGCTCCGGCGCGACTCGGCTGCTAAGCGCGCGCCACGTTGCGAGCTATTAGGTCGCGCCTGCGCGAGCGGGCGGGCAATCGTTCACAAGGACCAGTTCTAAAGGGACCAGTTACAGGGACCAGTTCACAGGAAGGCATGGAATGACCGACGTGACCGCCAATGGCGCCGATACTCTGCCGCAGATCGGCCTTCTGGCCCAGTATGTGAAAGATCTCTCCTTCGAGAATCCGAACAGCCCCGCCGTTTACAGCTGGCAGACCCAGCCGCAGATCGACGTGCAGTTCAACATCGCAAGCACGCCTGCGGCGGAAGATGTGCATGAGGTCGCGCTTCGCATCACGGCCAAGGCCGAATCGGATCAGGGCGTCGCCTTCGCTGTTGAGCTGCTCTATGCGGGCCTCTTCGGCATCCGCAACGTCTCGGAAGAGCAGCAGCAGGCGTTTCTGTTTGCCGAGGCGCCGCGCCTCCTCTTCCCCTTCGCGCGCCGCGTGCTGGCTGATGCCGTGCAGGATGGCGGCTTCCCGCCGCTGTTGCTTGATCCGCTCGATTTCAATGCACTGTATCAGCAGCAGACCGCGCAGGCACAGGCGATGGCCGAGACCCAGCCGGCCGGAAACGCCTGAGCGGCGCGGAGCGGCTCCTGCACATGAGCGAGCGCGGCTGATCCGATGGGCTTGCTGCGCTCGACCGGCACCATTGGCGGGCTGACTCTGGTCAGCCGCGTGCTGGGCATGGTGCGCGACATGCTGATGGCGCGTTATGTCGGCGCGGGTTTCGCGTCGGACGCGTTTCTGGTCGCATGGCGCTTGCCCAATCTGTTCCGAGCCCTCTTCGCGGAGGGCGCCTTTTCCGCCGCTTTCGTGCCCATGTTCAACCGGATCATGGCGAAAGAGGGGGAAGGCGACCGGGAAAAAGGCAAAGCCGCGGCGATCGATTTCGCCGGGCAGGTGCTTTCCGTTCTGTTCCCGGTGCTCGTCGTCTTCACGCTGCTGCTTATGCTTGCCGCCGGGCCGATCGTCTGGGCAATGACCGGCGGCTTCCCGGATGGCGGTCCGGCCAAATTCGCGCTCGCCCGGCATCTCACGCTCATCACTTTCCCTTATCTGGGTCTCATCTCGCTGACCGCGCTGCTTGGCGGCATATTGAACAGCTTCGATCGCTTCTGGGTGAATGCCGCCGCGCCGGTCCTGCTCAATGTCTGCATGATCGTCGCCATATTGTGCTTCCGGGGCGATACCGAAGTCGAGACCGCGCTGACGCAGGCGATCGCCGTCACGGTTTCGGGCGCTCTCCAGCTTCTGTGGCTCATCTGGTCGTGCCGCAGGGCAGGCGTGGTGCTTCGCCTGTCGCGCCCGCGCCTTTCCCCGCAGGTGAAGGCGCTACTCGTCATCATTGGCCCGGCCGCGCTGGGGCAGGGGGCGATCCAGCTCAATCTCGTCATTTCCACGGCGCTGGCCGCCCGGCTGCTGCCGCAGGGCGCAATCAGCTGGATCTATTATGCGGACCGGCTGAACCAGCTTCCGCTGGGGCTCATTGGTATCGGCGTGGGCACGGCCATCCTGCCTGCGCTTTCCCGCCAGATCGGCTCGGGCAACCGCGATGCCGCGAGCAACACACAGAATCGCGCTATGGAGCTCGCGCTTTTCCTCTCGCTGCCTGCCGCCGTCGCGCTACTCGTCTCGGCGGTGCCGCTGGTGCGCGGCGTCTTCCAGCACGGCGCCTTCACGGCGGCGGACACCATGGGCACGGCGATGGCCCTCGCCGCCTTTGCGCCCGGCGTTCCGGCCTATGTGCTCATCAAGGTGCTGACGCCCGGTTTTTATGCGCGGGCGGACACGAAGACGCCCGTGCGCATCGCGCTCGTTGCCATGCTGGTCAATCTCGTGGGCAATCTCATTCTCGTGTGGCCACTGGGCGCGGCGGGTATCGCGCTTTCCACTGCTATATCCGCATGGGTCAATGTGGCGTTGCTCTATTGGCGGCTGCACAGTGGCGATCATCTGCGCATGGATGCGCGCTTCCGCGCCAAGGCGCTGCGGATCATTGCCGCCGGGTTGCTTATGGGCGTGGCGCTGTTCTTCGCCAATGGCGTGGCCGATCGGTTCATGGCGTCGGCCTTCTGGGAGCGGATCGTGGCGCTCGCGCTGCTCTGCGGGGGCGGGGGCCTTGTCTATATCCTTGCCGCCTTTGGCCTCGGGGCTTATCGGCTCTCCGAACTCAAGGCACAGATCGTCCGCCAGCCCCGCAAGGCGTGACGCCTGAACCACAAGAAAGACCTCTCAATGCGCGTCCTTTCCGGCATCCAGCCGACCGGCAATCTCCACCTCGGCAACTATCTGGGTGCGATCCGCAACTGGGTGCGGATGCAGGACGCGATGACTGAGGGGAGCGAGTGCTTCTTCTTCCTTGCGGATCTTCATTCCATCTCGGTGCATGACGGCGCCGAGCAACGCCGCGCCAATGTGCGGCACATGGCGGCGGCGCTCATCGCGGCGGGCATCGATCCCGCGCGCAGCGTGCTGTTCAATCAGGCGCGCGTGCCTGCCCATGCTGAGCTCTGCTGGCTGCTGATGGGCACCGCGCGGATCGGCTGGCTGAACCGCATGACCCAGTTCAAGGACAAGGCGGGCAAGAACCGCGAGGGCGCCTCGGTCGCGCTTTATGCCTATCCGGTTCTGCAGGCGGCGGACGTGCTGCTGTATCAGGCGACGCACGTGCCCGTCGGCGAGGACCAGAAGCAGCATCTTGAGCTCACCCGCGATGTCGCGATCAAGTTCAACGCCGATTTCGGCGTGGAGCTGTTCACTGTGCCCGATCCTTATATCCAAAAGGAGACGGCGCGGATCATGTCGCTGCGGGACGGCACCGCCAAGATGTCCAAGTCCGATCCGTCGGACATGAGCCGCATCAACCTGACGGACGATGATGACGCGATCATGCAGAAGGTGCGGAAGGCCAGGACCGATCCCGAGCCGCTGCCGGAGAGCGCGGCCGATCTGGGGGGGCGCCCGGAAGCGGCCAATCTCGTGGGCATCTATGCGGCGCTCGTCGGGAGGACGCCGGATGCGGTGTGCGGGCAGTTTGCCGGGCAGGGCTTCGGCGCGTTCAAACCCGCACTGGGCGCGCTGCTGGTCGAGACGCTGGCGCCGATCAGGACGCGCTATCTCCAGCTTATCGAGGATGCGTCGGCGCTGGACGCTATTCTCGATGCCGGCGGGCAAAAGGCTGCGGCGGCGGCCGAGCCAACCCTGCGCGGCGCCTATGAAGCACTCGGCCTGTTTCGCTGACCTGGTTTTGCGGTTGCGGGCCTTCGACTTCGTCTTAACCTAAGTCGATGGACGGAGCGTCCCGCGCGCTGGAGCGTTCAATGGGAGTTCATTTGACGCGCGCTAGATTAGGCCGCAAGTCAGGCTCCTGGGCCTGAAGGACAGGATAAGAGTCGATGACCATGAAAAGGCTTTCCCTTCTCGCCGCTGCCTCCGCCGCGTCCCTTATGGCGCTCTCGGGCTGTGCCAGCAATTTTCGCGCGGACGTCTCGCGCTTCCAGCAGCTTCCGCCGCCGAGCCAAGGGCAGACGTTTACCGTGCAGGCTGAGAACCCGCAGCTCGCGGGTGGTCTTGAGTTTGGCCATTACGCGCAGCTCGTGACCGAGCGGATGGTCGCGCAGGGCTATCAGCTCGCCAGCGATCCTGCCACTGCCCAGCTTATCGTCCGTATGGACTATGGCGTGGATCGTGGTCGTGAACGCATCCGGTCCAGTGGCCTTTCCGGCGGCTGGGGTGGTTTCGGCGGTCCCGGCTGGGGCGCCTGGGGTCCGGGCTACGGCCGGGGCTGGGGTCCCGCCTGGGGCGGCTGGCGCGGCCGTTATGCCTATGGCTTCTATGATCCCTTCCTCTGGGGGCCAGGTCCTGGCTTTAACGACGTGTCGAGCTACACGGTTTATGGCAGCCAGCTTCGCCTGCGCATCGACAAGGCCGGTGGCGGCCGCGTGTTCGAGGGTACGGCCCGCGCGCAGAGCGTCAGCAACAAGCTGACCTATCTGGTGCCAAACCTCATCGACGCAATGTTCACCGGCTTCCCCGGCAATAATGGCGAGGAAGTGAAAGTGACCGTTGCTCCGGAGCCAAAGAAGGACTGATCCTTCGACTGATTCATTCGGGTCCGTGTGTCGGGCGCGGACCCGTCTTGCTCTCCTCAGCGGAAGCTCTTGCTGAGCATGACGAGCCCGGGGTCGCCCTCCACTGCGCTCGCGGTAAAGCCCTTTTCCCGTTCCAGTTCGATCGTCGCGCGATTAGCCCTGTTCTCGATTGAAATGACGCGCCGGACTCCGCGCAGATAGGCTTCATCGCTCAGCAGATCGAGCAAAGCCCAGCCGACGCCCTTGCCCCGATAGTCCTGCCGCACCGAGACGGCGATCTCGGCGGTGTCCATTGCCCGGTCGCAGGCCAGCAGAGCGGAGGCGACGGGCTGTCCGCTCGGCTGATCGACGGCGAGAAAGCTCTCGGTATGGAAATGATCGGTGTGGATCAGCGGATCGATCTGCGCGGCAGTGACGCATGAGGCGGCGGTCAAAAAGCGAAAGCAGCGGTCCTCGTCGCTGACCTGCGCGAACAGCGCAGTCAAAGCCGCTTCGTCATGTTCGTCGGCAAGGCGGATATCGAGCGCGATTCCCTCGCGCGTAGTGACATTACGCACGGTCTTATTGGACTGCAGAATCTCGGTGACATTGCACATGGCTTCCTCCGGTGGGTCGGGGACGGATGTCAGCCATTTAGTTGTGCGACGGTCGCGGCGCGTTGACTCAGGACAAGTTTGCTCAGCTTTTCGCAGCGATTGCGCTGAGCTCTTCCAGATCCAGATCATGCTCCAGTTCATGGAGCGTGCGGTCGTCGATCTTGCCCGCCCGGTGCAGATGGATGAGCTTCGCGCGTCCGGCGGCGGTCGCTTCCAGCACGAGATCGAAATGGGCGTGCAGGCGCGGCGCGAAATGGTCCTCCTGCCCGGCATATTCAACCGAGATGCGGGCGCGGCGACGGTAGCGATCCAGCAATTGCGGATGGATCAGCTCGCCTGCCTCATCATAGGCGCGGCGTTCCACATGGGCCAGCTGCGCCTGCGCCATCGCCGCTTCGGCTTCGGACATGGACATCGGCGCGTCGTTTCGGGTTTCGCCGGCGAGGTTTGCCCAATGGATGACTCGCCCCAATGTCATGCCTTGCACCAGCACTGTCGCCAGAATCACCGCGAATGCGCACATGAGCATGAAGTCGCGGCCGGGCACAGCGGCGGGCACGCTCAGCGCGACTGCCAGCGTGACCACGCCGCGCATCCCCGCCCAGCCAAGCACCGTGGCGCCGCGTGGGCCTATCGGACGATAGCGCTTCCAGCCGAGTCGATGCTGGAGCGCGATCAATCCGTCCGTCGCGAAAATCCAAGCGAAGCGCGCCAGCGTCATAGCCAGGATGATGAGCGCAATCGGCACGGCCATCTGGTCCAGCGCGACACGGAAGCCGCCCGCGCGATCGATCACATCGCGCAGTGACGAGCCGATCAGCATGAAGACGGAGGCTTCGAGGAGGAAGATAAGCACGGCCCAGAAAGCGGTGCCGCGTATGCGTACTGCCGCGCTGAAAACCACATGCTGATACCAGCCGCAGATGAGGCCCGCGACGACGGTAGCGATAACGCCGGAAACATGGACCATCTCGGCCGCAAGATAGGCTGTCCAGCCGATCAGCGTAGAGGATGCTATCTTGAGATAGTCGTCGCCCAGGCGCGGCACCAGCAGCACCCATGCCGCGCCCGCCGCCGCGCCGATCACCGCACCGCCAGTCGCCAGCATGGCGAAGCTGCCGAGCGCGTCGATCGTGCTGAACGCCCCGGTGATCGCTGCCGCGATCGCGAATCGGAAAAGCACGAGCCCGGTCGCGTCGTTGAACAGGCTTTCGCCCTCAAGAAGAATGGAAAGCCGGGGCGGCAGCTGCACGCGCGAGAGTATGGCGCGCGCGGAGATGGCATCCGGTGGGGAGACGATGGCGCCCAACGCGGCGCATGCGGCCCAGGGCAGCGACGGCATCAGCAGATGGGCAGTGACGGCGACCACCGCCGTGGTGAAGATCACCGCGCCGATCGCGAGGGACGCGATGCCGAAGATATGGCGCTTCAGGTGCCCGACCGCGATGAACCATGCGCCGTCCATCAGCAGCGGCGGCAGAAAGATCACCAGCACCAGCTCTGGATTGAGGGTGATGATCGGCAGCCCCGGCACGAAGGCGAGCAGCGCGCCCCCCGTGATCAGCGCTACGGCGGGCGGCAGGCCCAGTTTCGCTGCTGCGTAATGCAGGGCGATGATCGCGATCATCATCGCGATGACCAGCTCGAACAGTTCGGTCGGATGCATGTGGCCCCCTGCTTGGCGTGCCGAGCCTATCGCGGCTTTATCGCTCGGGGAAGTGTCATGCGTGGGTCAGGGCCCGGCGACACTATCGAAAGCTCCGGAGGCAAATGGCCTGCCTCCGGGCGTCCGGCAAGCCGGAGCGTGCTTTCGACGTAATCCCGCCCTGGACTAGACGTCGAGATTGGCGACGTTGAGGGCGTTATCCTGAATGAACTCGCGACGCGGCTCGACCACATCGCCCATCAGCCGGGTGAAGATCTCGTCCGCGACATCCGCCTGTTCGATGGCAACGCGCAGCATCGAGCGGTTGGAGGGGTCGAGCGTCGTTTCCCAGAGCTGTTCGGCATTCATCTCGCCCAGCCCCTTATAGCGCTGGATGGAGAGGCCCTTGCGGCCCGCCGCCAGCACCGCGTCGAGCAGTTCACTCGGCCGCGAAACCATGATCGCGCCCTTGGTTGCGCTGGCCGGCTCGCCGTCCTCCTCGCTGTCGGCCGCAGCGGCTGCGGCCTTCATCGAGACGAGCCGGCTTGGCGTGGCGTAGAGGCTCGCCTGTTCTCGCGTCAGCGTGTCGAGCTTGCGCGCTTCGGTCGATGCGATGAACGCCGCCTCCACGATGTGATGATCCGTGACGCCGCGCAGAAACCGCTCCAGATGGAAGCCGCCTTCCTCCGTCACCCGGCCCGACCAACGCCCCTCTCTGTCCGCCACGTCGAGCCAGCGCGTCGCGCGGTCCAGCGCGTCAGAGCGGCTGTCGCCCGCGTCGGGGTTGAGCGCACCGGCAAGTGCCAGCGCCTCGATGATTGCGGGGTCGTAGCGGCGCGGCACGTAGCGCATCAGGGTCCGCACACGCCGGGCATGTTCGACCAGATCGCGTAGGTCGGCGCCGGAGCGCGGGCCGCCTTCGGTTTCCAGCAGCATCGCGTCGACGCCGGCGTCCACCAGATACTGGTCGAGCGCGGCCTCATCCTTGAGGTAGACTTCACTGCGCCCGCGCGTCGCCTTGTAGAGCGGCGGCTGGGCAATGAAGAGATGACCCGCCTCGATGATCTGCGGCATCTGGCGATAGAAGAAGGTGAGAAGCAGGGTGCGGATATGCGCGCCGTCCACGTCCGCGTCGGTCATGATGACGATCTTGTGGTAGCGCAGTTTCGCCAGGTTGAAGTCGTCGCGGATGCCGGTGCCCATTGCCTGAATGAGCGTGCCGATTTCGCGGCTGCCCAGCATGCGGTCGAAGCGCGCGCGCTCCACGTTCAGGATCTTGCCGCGCAGGGGCAGGATCGCCTGATTGTGCCGGTTGCGGCCACTCTTGGCGGAGCCGCCAGCTGAATCGCCCTCGACGAGGAAGAGTTCGCTCTTGGCGGGGTCGCGCTCCTGACAGTCGGCGAGCTTGCCGGGCAGGCTGGCGATGTCCATCGCGCCCTTGCGCCGGGTCAGCTCACGCGCTTTCTTGGCGGCCTCACGTGCGGCGGCCGCATCGACCACCTTCATGATGATCGATTTGGCATGGCCTGGATTTTCCTCCAGCCACTCGGCCAGCTTGTCCGCCATCAGGCTTTCGAGCGGCTGGCGCACTTCCGAGGAGACCAGTTTGT
>PJTZ01000187.1_pt1 | contig 25907 bp, 25 predicted proteins | sample 1512131 | NCBI WGS metagenome assembly PJTZ01 (sample SAMN08177679, study PRJNA422409) | Soil metagenome, whole genome shotgun sequencing project. | reverse complement strand
CGCTTCATAGGCATAAAAACCTTGACGAGTGGATAATGTGCCACTACCGTTTTAGGTAGTCCTGCTTTTTAGCTAACTTAAACAATTAAATCAATTTTAACCCCTACAAATCTAAAGGACGAGGTTTTTGCTTCTTTTTCGCGGAGAAAAAGAAGATAAAATATATTATTCTTCGTTCTTTTGTATAATAGCTATAAGTTCGTATAATGTATAAAAACATGACGATATACATCAAAAACATGGTCTGTAATCGCTGTATCATGGTTGTTCAACAAGAGATAGAGAAACTTGGTTTCCATATACAGGCGATAAAATTAGGAGAAGTGGTGTTGACGGAGGCATCGGAGCAAGTGCAGTTAGACAAGATTGCAGACGTTCTGGAGCCACTCGGATTTGAGTTAATAGACGACAAAAAGAGCCAACTCATTGCGCAGATAAAAGCCATTGTAATACAATGGGTGCGCAATCAAAGTAGCGAAAGAAACAGCAATCTATCGGATTTCCTAGCGGCGGAGCTACAGCATGATTACAATTACCTATCTAATCTATTTTCTGAAGTAGAGGGGATTACGATTGAGAAATACCACATCGCTCAAAAAATTGAACGTGTAAAAGAACTATTGGTATATGATGAATTATCGCTGAGCGAGATTGCCTATCAACTCCATTATTCCAGTGTAGCCTATCTCAGCAATCAGTTCAAGAAAGTTACAGGACTTTCACCAAGTCATTTTAAGCAGATAAAAGAAGATAAGCGGAAGCCTTTGGACGAAGTTTAGAAAAGTAAATCTTACAACTCTTTCCTGAAATAGTGTAACAGATAACCAACCGTTTATGCCGAATTTTGTTCTTGTAACAACGAGAATAAAGATATGGCAAATGACAACAAACAAACTATAGCCCTTCCATTGGAGGGTGTACATAGCGAGCATTGTGCTATGATTGTCGATAAAGGTTTGGCACAAGTAGAAGGTGTCGAAAGTCATCGTGTGGAATTAAATAACGAACAGGCTAAAATCGTGGTAAACGATGTATCCGTTGTAGACAATGCCATCAAAACCATCAAAGATCTCGGTTATGATGTAACCACCGTAAAGCAATCATTTCCCGTACTCAATATGACCTGCGCCGGATGTGCTGTCAGTTCAGAAAGTGCGGTAAAAGCCTTGCCTGGCGTATTAAAAGCTTCAGTGAACTTTGCGAATGCAACCTTAACGGTGGAGTATCTTCCCAATATGACCAATGCATCGGCTATGCAAAAAGCGCTGCAAGATGTTGGTTATGATTTATTCCTGGAAAACGAAAACACTCAACAAGAAACGCTCGAAGCGATCCATGAGAAAAAATATAAAAAGCTAAAAAACAAAACTATCTGGGCGATTATCTTAGCACTGCCCGTTGTTGTTATCGGTATGTTTTTTATGCATATGCCTTATGGCAACGAAATCATGTGGCTGTTTTCAACTCCGGTTGTTTTGTGGTTAGGTAAAGACTTTTTTGTCAACGCGTGGAAACAGGCAAAACATCGCTCAGCAAATATGGATACCCTCGTTGCACTGAGTACCGGAATAGCTTATATATTTAGTGTATTCAATATGCTATTTCCAGAATTCTGGTTAGAAAGAAATCTGGAACCTCACGTGTATTTTGAAGCGGCAGCTGTTATCATCGCTTTTATTTTGTTAGGTAAATTATTAGAAGAAAAAGCAAAAGGGAATACATCTTCCGCTATTAAAAAGCTGATGGGATTACAACCGAAGACCGTCGTTATCGTGCAGCCAGATGGCGCAGAAGAGCAAGTTGCCATTGACGATGTAAATGTCGGAGATGTGATATTGGTTAAACCAGGCGAAAAGATTGCTGTCGACGGGATGGTTATATCCGGCAATTCTTATGTAGATGAAAGTATGCTTAGTGGCGAGCCTGTTCCGGTACAGAAAAAAGAAAATGAAAAAGTATTCGCCGGAACAATAAACCAAAAAGGTAGTTTCCAATTCAAAGCCACCAAAGTGGGGAAGGAAACGATGCTTGCCCAAATCATAAAAATGGTACAGGATGCACAAGGCAGTAAAGCTCCGGTACAAAAATTAGTGGATAAAATTGCGGGCATATTCGTTCCGATCGTTATCGGCATTGCCATCCTCACATTCATCCTTTGGTTAACCCTAGATGGTAATGAAGGGCTTATACACGGGCTTTTGGCTGCAGTCACCGTTTTAGTTATCGCCTGTCCATGTGCGCTGGGATTAGCAACTCCTACTGCGATTATGGTGGGCGTAGGGAAAGGTGCAGAACAGGGTATTCTTATTAAAGATGCCGAAAGCTTGGAACTGGCGAAAAAAGTTAACGCTATTATTTTGGACAAAACAGGAACGATTACCGAGGGAAAACCCCAAGTAACGGATATACAATGGTCACATGATGATCCAATCAGTCAACAGATCTTGCTCAGCCTGGAAAAACAATCCGAGCACCCTTTGGCGGATGCTGTGGTCAAACATATAGAAAACGTGCAAACAATTCCGCTCTCCTCTTTCGAGAGTATTACCGGAAAAGGCGCAAAAGCAACATATCAAGGTGCAGATTATTATGCAGGCAATAAAAAACTATTGTCGGAAAACGGTATTCGAATCGCTTCGCAACTTCAGCAGCATGCGGACACATGGAGTGCAGCATCCAAAACGGTAATCTGGTTTGCCAACAGTAAAGAAGCTCTTGCGGTATTGGCAATCTCCGATAAAATCAAAGAAACATCCGTGGAAGCTATCCAGCAGTTAAAAGAAATGGATATTGAGCTATATATGCTTACAGGTGATAATGAAGCCACTGCTAAGGCTATCGCAGAGCAAACGGGTATACAGCATTACAAAGCTGAAGTATTACCCCAGCAAAAAGCGGATTTCGTCAAGGAGTTGCATAAACAAGGCAAAGTGGTGGCCATGGTAGGCGACGGGATTAACGATAGTACAGCGTTAGCTACCGCCGATGTAAGCATCGCGATGGGTAAGGGAAGTGATATCGCCATGGATGTAGCTAAAATGACTATCATTTCTTCCGATCTGAAGAAAATACCGGCAGCCATTAAATTATCCAAACAAACGGTGGCCACCATCCGTCAAAATCTGTTTTGGGCATTTATCTATAATCTAATTGGCATTCCGATTGCAGCAGGTATATTGTATCCAATAAACGGATTCCTGCTCAACCCGATGATAGCGGGCGCAGCCATGGCACTCAGCAGCGTCAGTGTAGTAAGTAACAGTTTGCGGTTAAGACTGAAAAAGTGATGAACGATGAATCAGCCACAAGTAAAACATAAAGAAGTATTCATAAGACATAACATATAAATAATAGACATGGAAAATAAAACATTTAAATTCAAGACAAACATCAATTGTAGCGGTTGTGTATCCGGTGTCAGTTCTTTTCTGAATGGATTGAACGGTGTGACCGAATGGGAAGTAGATACCAACAATAAGGATAAAATCCTGACCGTTGTTACAGATACCGCAACCAAACAGGACGTGATCGACTCGGTACAAAAAGCGGGTTTTAAGATAGAATCCGTACAAGATTAATAAACTAAAAAACAGAAAAATGAGAACATTATCTTATATCATCACCACATGCCTAGTGCTTCTATCTACACTATCCTTCGCGCAGATTAAAAATGCAAAAACAGAGACGGCGAAAGTTAACGGTAATTGCGGGATGTGCAAACGCACAATCGAAAAAGCGGGTAATGTGAAAAATGAAGCGCAGGTTGTTTGGGATGCTGATAACCAAAGAGCTTCCATTACTTACGACGCAGAAAAGACCACAATGGACACCGTCCTTAAGCGTATTGCACAGGTGGGTTATGATAATGAGAAATATCTAGCGCCTGATGAAGTTTACGCGAATTTACATGATTGCTGTCAATATGATCGTAAACTGAAGCAATCGAAAGTCAATAAAGCGACTGATGAACCTTCGCATCATCAATCCAATCAAGGTTCATCGCACCAAGGAAAACATCATTAAAAAGCGTAATATTTAAAAGAATATGTATAATCGGTATCTGTCCCTCCTATTCACGTTACTATTAGCTGATTCCGTTACTTTTGCCCAAGACATAGTTCGGTACGACCTGTATGTTACCGATACCATGGTTAACTATAGCGGAAAAGAAAAACACGCTATCGCGGTCAATGGACAGATCCCGATGCCTACATTAACATTTACGGAGGGCGACACCGCTGAAATCGTATTGCACAACCAGCTTAAAGAAAGCACCTCATTGCACTGGCACGGGGTTCAATTACCTAATCGGGAAGACGGCGTTCCTTTTCTGACACAAATGCCGATTCCCGCCGGCGAAACATATACCTATCGTTTTCCGGTTAAGCAGAACGGTACGTATTGGTATCACAGCCATTCTGGATTTCAAGAACAAATAGGTATGTACGGCTCTCTTATTTTTCTCAAACGAAAAGGAGATACAACGTTTCGAAAGGGGATTGACGACGTCCCAACCGTCCCTATCGTATTGAGTGAATGGACGGATCTCCATCCCCACAACGTACAACGTATGTTAGCTAATGGTAACGATTGGTTTGGCATTAAAAAAAATACCGTCCAAAGTTATGCTGAAGCTATCAAGGCAGGACATTTTAAAACAAAAGTGACTAATGAGTGGAAACGCATGGAAGCCATGGATGTTAGCGATGTATATTACGAAAAGTTTCTGCTAAATGGGTCAAGCGAACAGCAACTTTCTCAGTTTAAAGCGGGTGACCGCGTACGTTTGCGCCTTATCAACGGAGGAGCTTCTTCCTATTTTTGGATAACCTACGCTGGCGGCAAAATAACCGTTGTCGCCAACGATGGCAATGACGTTGTTCCTGTGGAAGTGGATAGGCTTATTATTGGTGTATCGGAAACATATGATATTATCGTCGATATTCCTGCTGCACATACTGCTTATGAGTTGATGGCAACAGCAGAAGACCGTTCGGGATCCACTTCTATTTATATCGGAGAAGGTATCCGTCAACTCGTTAAGCCGTTACCTAGACTACGCTATTTTGAGGGCATGAAGATGATGAACGATATGATGAAAATGAATGGTGACATGGACGATATGGGCATGGATATGGGTCTTCAGAAGATGGATATGAATGCCGTTATGTACCCAGAAATTCCTGCGGAAGATGCACATCAGCATCACGATGCTGTGCCATCGGACGATAGCTTACATGACATGCATCAGCAGGGACATCAGCAACATAGTGGTCATCGACGCAAACAGTCGCTAAATAAAGACGAGCATCATCAAGAGCAAGAGCACACTTCTGGTCATAAACATGATCACCACCTTGACCACAAACAACATAACAAACATGAGCCATCGTCCCAGAAAATAGTAACTTTAAACTACGCGATGTTGAAGTCGCCTCACAAGACAACCTTGCCTAGTGATGCACCTGTTAAGGAACTTCGTTTTGAATTGACGGGGAACATGAATCGCTATGTATGGAGTATGGACAATAAGGTCTTATCGGAAACGGACAAAATCCCCGTGGATAAAGGCGAAATTTTGCGGATCATTATGTACAACAATTCTATGATGCGCCACCCCATGCACTTGCATGGTTTTGATTTCCGTGTCCTCAACGGCCAAGGCGAGCACGCGCCATTAAAGAATGTGCTCGACATTATGCCCATGGAAACGGATACCATCGAGTTTATGGCGAACACGGAAGGAGACTGGTTCTTCCATTGTCATATCCTATACCATATGATGGCCGGCATGAACCGTGTATTTGCCGTCGGTGATTACCAAAACGATTTACTTCCCGACAAGGAAAAGGCTTATAAAGTGCTACAGCGCGAAAGCAATATGCTACATTTTATGGCAGAAAATGATTTCGCAACCAACGGTAATGACGGACAGGCTATGTTGCAAAATACACGTTGGAGTTTAGGTACGGAATGGCGGTTAGGTTATCATGACACGCATGGTTATGAAGTCGAAACCCACTTTGGTCGATATATTGGCAAAATGCAGTGGCTTATGCCCTTTATTGGTTTCGATTGGCGGTATCGAAAAATGGGCGAGCATGAACAGGAAAAAAATATGTTCGGACAGACGAACAAGAAAAATAGCCGAAGTGCTTTTAGTCTAGGTGTAATGTATACTTTACCTATGCTCATCAATTTTCAGGCAGAGGTCTATCATGATGGGATCGTGCGATTAGCTTTGATGCGTGAGGACATACCCATTTCCAGACGGGTACGGGCAGGTTTTATGGTCAATACCGATAAGGAATATATGCTGGATCTGCGCTATATCATGACCCGAAACCTTGGTATCCGCACGCACTACGACAGCGATATGGGCTTTGGTGTGGGATTGGCTGTGAATTACTGATTCTCGAAATGGGATTCGATGAATCCCATTATCTCTTTATAGTCTTTAGGATCATAGGAAACCCCTTCGTCCCTATAATAATAACCATCTTCAGTCCTGTCCGACATTTCCAGATTGGCTTGCAGGTTAATCTGAATGAGACTCTCGCTAATTTGTTTTAAGAAAATATTATAGGTGATTTTATTGCCGGCTCGTTTCGCAAATATACCTCGCTGTTTTACCAAAAAAAATTAATTAGATAGGACAAATAAGTCCTAACAATTTTTATATTTTATGATAATTTTCGATTCACGGCCGAAAAGCAATATCGAGATCAAGAATATTTAGAAAAATTGGGGAAGCATCTAAAAGATGTTCGTGAGGATCGAGGGATGTCTCAAGAAGAATTTGCTGACTTCTGTGACCTTGATACACGTCAAATCGGTCGAATAGAAAGGGCAGAAACTAATTCTACTATTTCAATATTAAAGAAGATAGCCGACAAACTAAATATGCCTGTTTCCAAGTTATTAGATCTTTAGCCGTGTCCCTATTATAATCAGACGCCCTTTAACCTAATAACCAACAGACTTGCGACGTTAACAATAGCGAGGTTTTGTTCAGCAAAAAAGGTGCTTCCTTTATCGAAAACACCTTCAAGATTATGCTGTTTTAAAGCTATTTCAGCTTTTCAATTTCCTCTATGACTAGCCCCAAAATATCAAAAAATCATATCGACACGCTAAAGTGTGCCATTTTTGGGAACACTTTTTGGCTTTTCGTGAACTCTTTTTGAGCATACTATATCCCTGTTTTGCCAAACGGTGGTACGTTTTGCTGATATGGGAACACAAATCGCGAAATAGGGGGCACGTTTTACCAATAGGGGTCACAGTCAGCAAAATACCGTTCACTTGTTCTAAAGGTGTGATCACTTCTTCCTAAATGAGGATCACGTTTTAACCATAAGGGATCACAAGTAGCAAAACGCCGTTCACTTGTCACAAAAGCGTCATCACTTTTTCCTAAAAGGGGATCACGTTTTAACCATAAGGGAACACATTCTGCAAAAAAGGGAACACATTTTCCCAAAATGTAATCACATCTTCTGAAAAAGGCAACACGTTTTACCCATAAGGGATCACGAAAAGATAAAAGGGGAACACCTATTTGTGTGTTGTAACACCTATTTAGCAAAAGGGTAACACACCTTCTGAAAGAGGCAACACATCTTTCCAATAAAGGATCACGTTTTTCAATAAGGGATCACAAGTTCGAAATAGGTGACGCCCTATATTCAACTTGTGATCCCATTTTCTGGAAAAGGGTTCACAGAACGCTAAAAACCGTTCCCATATTTGGGGGTTATCGGCGGGAACTGTTACGAGTTTCCGAACTACTTGTCACAGCCCTTTTAGCAGATTCGAAAATTTCCCTCACCTCGCTATCAACGGTATACACGACCCATCCGTTATATTTCTTGCGCTTGCCTTTCAAGTAATCGAAATAAGATTTGGTGAGATCGACATTGAACATCTCGACAGAATTGTGCTGATCGAAGTTAATATTCTCGTTGAGCATCGCGTTGGTCGCTTCCAAATACATTTGCAGGTTATTTCGGCGTTTATCGCTGCCGTAGATATTGTAAATCGACATATCTACCGTGTCGACATTAATATTTACAGATACCGTAAAATACATAGAGAAGTCAGATTTACTGACCCCCGATTTAAAATTGTATTTCCTAACCGACTTGCCAACCAATGTTCCGGTTTCCCGATCGTCGATCTGAATCACATTTTGTATGTCTGGAAAATTGTCTACAAACCACCGTTTTAAAGCAATGTAAGCTTTGTCCTTATCTCCTTGATATGTTATAACTTCACGGTATACGACTTTTCCATCTTTTAATGGGATGTAGGAGGCTACGCTGTCTATCTGGTGATAACTTGGCTTATACACTTTATCGAAAATACGCGCGTCCTGAGAAAAAGACCATAGAGGCAACAACCAGAGTAATAGAGAATATACGAATTTCATTTTTTTACATATTTTGGAATAAACTAGGCGATTTTTATCGACAGTAAAATAAGAGAAACACATTACCTGTAAATCAAAAAATCATTAATTTAATAATTCGTAAAACATTACGCTTACAGTTTTGGTCTTAATCGACTGTTGCAATAAAAAACCGGCTCCTTTATAAGAAACCGGTCTTTGAGAGGTATTATAGTTTTATTGTTCTGAAGCGTATCTGCTTTCTTCTTGCTTAGAAACCAATAGTCCAACCTTGTGCCCATGTTGGTTGGTCCACACCATTTCCAGCACCGGTAGCGTCATTATTCTCCGTAAACATACTGTTGATATCTACACTACCACCTGCAGTATTTGTACCTTTTGCTTTTGTAGGCACGTTGATAAAACGCACATTCGTTGCTTTCAACTGACCGGCAGTGATAAATGCCAAACTTTCATCGTGCTGAATATCAAAACCAGTAGCCCAGTTGCTTAATACCACGTTATCAAAGTTACCATTCGTACCCACACGCATCTTGATCGCTTGCGGTTCTGAACCACCAGCACCGGCACCAACTAACGTCAAGTTTTTGATAGTTGGGTTAGAGATAGGAGTTCTCGTGTGCGTATTTGAGTTATTATCAGCCTCGATACCTCTATTACCGTTGTTCGTTCTTTTACCGTACCAGTTTTCACCTGTACCGCTCCAGCCCTCTGTCCAGTCAAAGATATCGTCTCCAACTGATGAATGTGTATTGATTGCCACCAAGAATTTTGCATTTACCGTTCCACCGAACCACTCGAAAGCATCATCAGAGCCTTCATAAGATTGGACGTACTCAATAGTCGTTCCACTTCCAACACCGAACAAAGAAAGTCCGTTAAATTCTTTCTCGCTATTGTATGAATAGCCCGAATACTCAATTCTCAAATATCTAAGGGATCCCGAGTTATCGCTAGCATCGGTACCGCCGTATGCCAAATCAGATACTTCAGCTGATGCAGTTGCCCCTACGTTAATCGGAGCCCGTCCACAGATTACCAGACCACCCCACGCACCTGGAGTTTTTGTTGTTGAAGTCATAACAACAGGACTCTGTTGTGTACCCTCTACATTAATTTTTCCACCTTGTGCTACCGCTATATAGCGAATTTCCTTACGGTCACTAGCAGGATCAAGATTAGTCGCTTCAATTGTTACTCCTGGCTTAATTGTTAACGTAGCTCCATCCTTCACAACAATTTTCCCCGTGAGTTTATATGTACCTGAAGCTAAAATAACTTCGCCATCCGTGATTTCACCTTGAAAATCATCGCGCACTAACTCAAATGAAGAGTCTCCATCTGGTTCTGGATTATCGTCATCACTACATGAAGTGAATGCTAGTGCAGTAGACAAAAGTCCTAAACAGAACATCTTAGCCAATTGAATAGTAGATTTTTTCATCATCTCTCTAATTATTAAAATTTAGTAATACAAATATCTATCGTTTAAATTTCTATTACATTAACGTAATATTACATTTTTGTTAAGTTGTATTATAATATATATTTTACACCTAACGAAAAGCGAACACCTCTTTTGTAAGAAAGTACCGTAAGCGGTCCGTTAGCGCTTTCCTGAAACCTTTCGTAGGTTGGATCCAATAGATTTCTAGCTCCTAAATCGACACCAAAATGTCGATTGATTTTATACTTCAATATGAAATCCAATGTTCCTACGCCTTTATCAAGCTGATTGCCTCTTCCTTGTGACCCTAAAGAATACAGCCGATCGGAGAAGTGATTATACAAAACCGTCGCCATAATATCCGATTCGTTATTCCATTTTTTGATATAAGAAAGATCGGCGTTCATCAGAAAATCCGAAGCACCTGTAAAACTTGCCTGATCATGTGTTAAACTAACATTATAAGCCGATCCATTCTCTTTTCTTACTTTGTCGGCATCTAATTCCTGATCGGTTTTCATATAAGCCGCGTTTCCCCCTACCGACAGTTTGCTATCGCCATTATCAAAAGAGAACAAGTCTTTCTTCACTTCTATTTCCACACCGTAAACAGTTCCGTAATCGCCTGTATTTAGATAAGAAACATCATTGCTTGATGAAGCTAAAGTTACTTGGTTCATCGGATCTTTGATATACTTCCCGAAAGCGGTGACTGATAGTAGCTCCGACGAACGCGGAAACATTTCCCACTTAATGTCCAGGTTATAATCTTCCGACGCGTACAGATCCGGATTCCCTATACGGGTCTCTGTTACATCCATATATTCGAAACGGGCACGTTCTTTAAATTGAGGCATGGTGTAGGTTTTACTTGCACCGAAACGTAGGTTTTGCTTTTCATCCAACTCATACTTTAAGATTATATTAGGCAGAAAGCTGTTACGCTTGAACGTATTCGGCGTCCCACTATCTGCTAAGACAGTAGAATAATGGATCGATTGCATAATATTCTCATAGCGCAACCCCAGCATTCCCGTCAGTTTATCCGTCAGCTTATATTCTCCATTCGCGAAAACAGCATGGATATTTTGCTTTCCTTCATAAGTTTGTGGAAGGGTACTCCTAAAGCCATGTATTTCAAAAAGATCTGGATGAAAATTATAGGGGTTGAAAAACGCATCGAGATTATTTGGATCGATTTCCCACTGCCGTCCCGGTTCTTTAATATTAAAGTTAAACTGAATATCCTCGAAATCCCGATCTTTTATTTTACCATTATAGCCCAGCGATATCCGACCTTGATCGTCATCTCCTAGTTTATAATGTGCCGCAACGTTAAATGCAACTTCGTTTTCGGTCAGATCTTGAAAATAATGGTGATTATCGGCTTGCTGATTCTGCGCTAGTACCCGATATTCTAACTGATCATCAATACGCGTAATATTTTGTGTACGATCGGGCATTCTACTGACCACATTATTGTAGGATATCCCCCAGTCTACATCTATTTTCTCCGTTAATACGTGGTTACCTAAAAGCTGATTAACGAATAATTTAGTTTGTCGAAAGGTGTTACGTTGCACCATTCCACTCCCGTTTTCCGCCATATCCCGAATAAAGCCGTAATAATGATCAGCAGATTGATCGGATGAATTGACAAACAAGAAGTTGTAGGAAAATCGATGACTTGGATTCAGTACATATTCTGCATTGAACATTCCCGTGGAGTTCGTAGTGTATTCATAGCGTATCTGATCAAAATCTTTCAGCTGCTCTCCTCCCGAGCTCAATTGTCTATTTACACCCTCTCTATAATTATAATCACCGGTAAAATTTGCTACCGCAAACAGGTTCAGACGACTTCCATCAAAAAAACTAAAGGACTTCCCGCCTCGTAAACCAATATTCCCGAAAAGCGGCGTTTGCTTTTTCGGATTCAAACTATTCTGGAAATTATACCCACCCAATGGATCGTTTGGAACACCGTAATTCACAAACCCACTGCGTGTCGGTCCTTGCTGCAGATAAAAATTATCCCATTGGCCGAGGACATTGGTATTCATATTGCTCCCCAGAGTCACTTCCAACATCCCGTCGCCAGAATATCTTTTTGATGCGATGTCCACATTTCCTCCGGCAAAATCGCCAGACATATAATTACTATATACTTTATCTACCGCTACATACTCCACAATATCTGTTGTAAAGAGATCCAAATCAATATTCTTTCGTTCGGGGTCATTCGATGGAATCGGTAAACCATTAAGCGAAGTCGTATTGTACCGATCGCCCAATCCACGCACATATACCTGGCTGGTGCCTTCTATTCTCGAAACCCCGCTCATTTTCGCTAAAGCTGAGGCGGCATCACCAACACCTTTCCTCGACAACTCCTGTGCACCAATCTTCTCGACCATCAAATTGGACGCTTTACGCTCTGCAAGCAACGCAGCTTCACTGATATGTTCCCGTCGCCTCGTAATAACTACCTCCTCCAAAGTTGAGTTGGCATTGACTAATACGACCGGTACAAACTCCCACTCTTTCTGTTCGAGGCTGAATGCCGTAGAGTCTGTGTTATATCCTACAAACGTACTCACAAGAGTGTATTCTCCTTGTTTCTCCGGCAAAGTAATAGAGAATTCCCCAGCGTTGTCAGTGGATGTAGCATACTGGGTGTTGGCGATTTTGATACTAACTCCGGAAATGGGTTGGTAGGTTTCGATATCCAAAACTTTACCTTTTACCCCAAATTGTTGTGCTTTAGCGCTCACAACTTGTATCGCAACCAACGCAACAACTAAAGCAACGTAATAACTAAACTTAATCATGGTGTGTTAATATTATGTTGCAATATTATGAGCATAATATTAGCTGACCGTTAACAATAGATTATTAAAACGTCACTTGTTTGTTAATAAATTATGAACCGCTATTCGTATGGATTGTATTTTTTTCGTTAAATCCCAGCCTTCGCCATTTGAATATTCGGAGTTGTCTATAATAGTTAGTAATTTGGCAGCTTAAAACAACAGACTATGGTAGATACGGTATTATCGTCCGTCCAGTTAAGTTACCAATACCCACAAGGCACCAAGCTGGAATTTCCGGATATCCATATAGCAAAAAACCAACATAGCTTGCTCTTAGGGGACTCAGGAACAGGTAAGACCACGCTTTTGCATTTACTGAGCGGCCTGTCTAAACCTACTACCGGGGAGGTTCACCTCATGAACCAGTCATTATACGCAATGAACGGAACTGCGCTGGATGCCTTTCGAGCGAAGAACCTTGGCTTTATATTTCAAGAAGCACATCTTTTGCGAAACCTCACCGTAACAGAAAATATCCAGTTGGCACAGAGCCTAGCTAAAAATCCAGTAGACGAACAAGCTGTTGTCGAAATATTGGATTATTTGCAATTAAAAGATAAAGCCCATGTATTGCCGAGCCAATTGAGCCGGGGACAAAAGCAACGTGTCGCTATCGCCAGAGCGGTCATTAATCGTCCCGGTCTATTGTTAGCAGATGAGCCTACGGCATCGTTAGATGATAAGAACACGGATCTGGTATTACAACTGCTTTTCGGCATCGCTAACAACTACGGTTCTACCCTGCTCATCGCCACGCACGATAAGCGTATAAAAGATCAATTCACGAACTCCTATCAACTGTAGCCATGAATAATTTGCAACTCGTCTGGAAAAATATTACCCAACAACTAGGTTCTACCTTACTCAGTATATTACTTACTGCTTTCGGTGTAGCTATTTTATGTGTCATTTACATTACAGGGGATACCTTTGAGAAACAACTGACAAGCAATACAAAAAATATAGATCTTGTTGTTGGCGCAAAGGGAAGCCCGCTGCAGCTCATTCTGAGTTCACTTTACCATGTAGACAATCCTACCGGCAATATTGCATTGGCGCAAGCTAGGCAACTTAGCGAAAACCCTTTTATCGAAATGGCCGTTCCCATCTCGCTAGGGGATAACTTCAAAGGACATCGCGTTATTGGTACAGAACCATCCTATCTGGAGTTATATGACTTATCCATACAAAATGGTGAATTATGGAAAACTTCTTTTGAAGCTGTAATAGGAAGCGAGGTAGCACGTAAAAGAGGTTTGGGGATAGGAGATGAATTTTTCACCGCACACGGTCTTTCGGAAGATGGACATGTACACGATGATCATCCATTTAAAATAGTTGGTATTCTGGAAAAATCAGGGTCTATTGTGGACAATCTTATCCTATGTAATCTGGAAAGTGTATGGGATGTCCATGGACTCCACCATGGTGACCATGACCACAGCCACGATCATGATCACGAACATGAACATGGGGAACAGCATGCCCATGAGCACAGTCACGAAGACGGACACCAACATGATCACGACCACGATCACCATGCACATAAGCACGAACATGAGGAACACCATGCACATGAACATAAGCATGAGGCTGAGGTAACCAACCCTGAAGAACTGGTTTCTGAAAAACCGAATGATATGTTTGTCAAAAGTATTGGAGCAGACATGTTAGAAGATCGTGGAGAGGAAGTGACCGCGTTGCTAATCAAATATAGTTCTCCGGCCGCTTTAGGCGTAATCCCACGGTTAGTAAACGAATCGACAGATATGCAAGCCGCTTCTCCTGCAATCGAAAGTACACGCCTGTTCTCATTATTAGGTGTAGGGCTGGATTCACTTGCTATATTAGCTTATATTATCATGCTCATCGCGGGCTTAAGCGTGTTCATTAGTCTTTATAACGCGTTGAAAGATCGAAAATACGATCTTGCTATCATGCGCTCGATGGGTGCATCCCAAACTAAACTTTTCGGCCTGGTATTAGTCGAAGGATTAGTGATTACATTGATAGGCGGCATAGTAGGATTATTACTTGGACACGGGGCATTATATCTAATCGGTCAGCAAACCACGGAAAGTGCTGATTTTATAGAGGCATTTAACATTCGCGTACAAGAGCTGGTTTTAATCCTTGCTGCATGTCTATTGGGCATCTTAGCAGCGATCATTCCAGCTATTAAAGCCTACAAAACATCCATTTCAACAATTTTAGCAGATAGGTAATTAGAAAGTTAGATTAGTTAGTTAGACACCATGAAGAAGACCACGATATTAGCATGTATTATCACACTATTCACCTTCGGTATAGCGAAAGCTCAAATCGGGCAATTTCCAGAGATGAACGTGCCCGACCATACACCCATGATGAACAGCACATGGGAAGCCATCGACAAAATGATGTATAAAGTAACCACGGAGAACAATAAAAAAGTATACACCCCTCATTATCCTCCTGCTCTAAAATCGTTAGAGAATAAAGTGGTGGAACTTCCCGGCTACCTTGTACCGCTAAACAGTGGCCGCAACCACCAGACATTTATGCTTTCGGTGCTTCCCGTCATGCAGTGTGCTTTCTGCGGAAGCAACGGTATCCCACCCATGGTCGAAATCTTTATGAAGAGCGAATCTGTAAGATTTACGGAGGAACCTATTAAGATAAAAGGAAAAATGGTATTCAATCCGGAACCTCTAAAAGGGAATGCGGAGATTCAAATAGTAGATGCCGTGTTGATAAAATGATTTCTTTCTTTTTTCCCGTAAAACAGAAACAAAACCGGAACGAAGTGGAGCTCACCGAAGGTAAACCTCGTCGCTGAAAACCTTTGGCACGTAGAATAGTGCAAAAATAGTATAATCTACAGCTGCCAAAGCTTTTGAGGCGACATTTTTCGTTAAGGATGGTGCAGTGCAATTACCGGTTTAGTAACGCTATTTCTACACAACTCGTAAGCGCAGCTGTTTCTGTGCGAAGGCGGCTATTACCCAACGAAACAGGTAGATATCCTAGCGATAACGCCTGTGCAATTTCGTTCTCGGAAAAATCACCTTCTGGACCTATCAAAACAAGATACTTACCTGCCGGAGAGCAAATATCTGCTAAATATTGTTTTTGGCCTTCCGCACAATGCGCAATAGTTTGCGTCGTATATTCTTCCCTCTTTATCTGTTCGAAAAACTGTCGAAGGGAAATTGTAGGATTTATTTTTGGGAGATAAGCTTTAAGAGATTGTTTCATTGCCGAAACTACGACTTTATTCAGACGCTCTAATTTTACGTCTTTACGTTCGGAATGATCTGAAATAACCGGTGTAATTTCCTGTATGCCAATTTCCGTGGCTTTCTCCAAAAACCACTCCATCCTATCCATATTTTTAGTTGGTGCTATGGCTACATGCAGGTAATAAGTTGGTTTTTTATAACCTTGCTCTACGTGACGTATAGATAAAGTCGTTCGCTTGGGATGCGCGTCTAGAATGTTGGCGGTATACCATCCACCGACACCATCAATTAGGTATATCTCATCCCCTGCCCCTAAACGTAACACCCGGATAGCGTGTTTGCTTTCATCTTCGTTAAGTATAAATTCGCGGTAATGCGGCTCAATAGTAGGCGTGTAAAACAAATGCATGCTACAGGGAAATCTTACTCTTCATCAATATCGTCGTACGGTGTCTCCATCAACTCCAACTTCACAAATTCTATGTTTTGTTGGGTTTTCTTAATAATCGTGAATGAATATCCAGCTGCTTCCCGCACTTCTCCAACATCCGGAATCTTCTCAAAATAATGGCTAACTAAACCTGCCATGGTATCATAATCAGAACTTTCAGGTAGTTCTAGTGGCAGATATCCATTGACATCATGTACACTCGCTCCGGCATCCACCATATATTCAGTTTCCGAAATTTTCTCCACAACTGGTGTTTCCTCATCATATTCATCTTGAATCTCCCCAACCAATTCCTCTACGATGTCTTCTAGGGTCACCATTCCAGCCGTACCACCAAATTCATCCAAAACGATGGCAATCTGAATTCGCTTTTGCTGGAATTCAGCCATCAAATCGTTAATCTTCTTTGTCTCAGGAATGAAATAAGGTTTACGTATAATATTTTTCAGGATTACCTCCTTACCCTGTACGATAATTGGCAGTAAATCTTTGGTGTGTACAATACCTACAATTTGATCTATATTATCGTCATAAATTGGAATTCGGGAATAACCTTCTTCCGTAGCGGTAGTGATGAGCTCTTCTGGTGTGTCTGTAATTTCCACGGCAACAATTTTGGTACGTGGAACCATGATATTCTTTACGATCCGCTCGTTAAAATCAAAAACGTTCTTAATGAGCTCATGTTCGGCATTATTCAGTGCTCCACTCTCTTTTCCTTTTTCCAACAGATACTGTAGCTCTTCGGAAGAATGATGGGCTTCGTGGGCGTTCACTTCTATGCCGATTAAGCGTAACAAGAAATTAGCGAATCCATTGAGTAACCAAATAATTGGTCTGAAAATATAGTAAAAAAACTGAAGCGGTGCAGCAATGCGCATCGTCGTTGCTACGGGACGCTGTATGGCGATGGATTTTGGTGCCAATTCACCAAAGACGATATGCAAAAAGGTAATAATACTAAAAGCAAGAACATGTCCCAAGTTTTTCGCTATTGTTCCAGTCAACTCGACATTGAACAGCCCAAAAAACTCGTGAACAATGCGCGTCATTACTGCCTCTCCCACCCATCCAAGAGCAAGAGAGGCCAATGTAATCCCTAGCTGCGTCGCCGCTAGATAACCATCTAAATGTTCGGTGATATTCTTGGCAATTTTGGCGACTTTACTTCCCGATTTTGCTTGAAGCTCAATCTGTGAAGCCCGAACTTTGACAATTGCAAATTCCGCAGCTACGAAAAAACCATTAGCCAAAACCAAAAATACCGTCCAAAAAACATCAAGAGCCATGCTACAGATTATTTGTTACCGAATTCTTTTTTATATAGTTCGATACTTTCCAATAAGATTTCTTGTGCACGTTCACGTCCATGGATACCGTCTACACTCACTTTTTTCTTCTCCAATGCCTTATAGCTTTCGAAAAACTGCACGATCTCCTTCATGATATGTGGTGCCAAATCTTCCATCTCATTCAGATAGCTGTATTTCGGATCGTGTTTAGCTACAGCAATAATCTTATCATCCTGTTCTCCGCCATCGATCATATTCATTACACCAATTACTTTAGCCTCTACCAACGTCATGGGCAAGATATCTACCGAGCAGATAACTAAGATATCCAACGGATCTTTATCATCACAATAGGTTTGTGGAATAAAACCATAATTGGCAGGATATACAACAGACGAACTCAAAACACGGTCCAATAAAAGAAGACCAGTTTCTTTATCTAACTCATATTTTCCTTTTGAGCCATTTGTAATTTCAATGATTGCATTGACCGAATTTGGCACGTCGCTCCCAGGAGCTATCTGATGCCAAGGATGTTGTTTGTTCATTAATTAATTAACGTTACTGTTATTACTGTTTGTTTTATTTGTTTCTTTTTTTCTGTTCTTTAACCATCTCTTAAACAACGCAATTACAATAGGCAAAAATGCGATGGCAATTAATCCGACGATGATATACTCTACATAATTGATGATTTCAGGAAATTTAATGCCTAGGAAATAACCTGTTAATGTCAGTAAACTCACCCATAACAGAGCGCCTGTAACATTGTAGAAAACGAATTTCCGAAAGTTCAACTTGACTACGCCCGCAAATATAGGAGCAAAGGTACGAACGATTGGCACAAAACGACCGATAACAAGCGCCGTTCCGCCATATTTTTGGTAAAACTCCTCTGCCATGATCACGTATTTACGTTTAAAAAGAAGAGAATCTTTTCGTTTGAAGAGCATGGGCCCCGTTCGATAACCAAACCAATAGCCCGTAAAATTTCCTAAAATTCCGGCTCCGAGAATGCCGAAGTACATCGTTACGATGTCAACATCAATTTTTCCCAATGCGCAAAATAAGCCTGCGAGAAATAGCAAATAATCTCCTGGCAAAAAGAAGCCAAAGAAAAGGCCTGTCTCAGCAAAGACAATCAGCACTACGATATAGAACCCGCCATGGCTTAATAAATATTCCGGATCCATCAATTGCTGAAAGGACAGCCAAAAATCTTGCATAATTTCTATTTAGTATATCAGCAAAAACTGATCTAAAATCTTTCGTTTCTCAATTAGATATTATTAATTACGAGTTAGTCACCTCCGAAATGGCTTCCCTTATATCTTCTGCCATTTTCGTCATTTCATCATTTGGCAGACTCAATTTAGGGCGAGCAAAGTTCATGTCGTCCACCTCATTTAAAGGGATTAAATGAATATGAGCGTGCGCTACCTCTAAACCGACTACGGCAATTCCTATCTTGCGACAAGGGAACACCTTTTTTATACCTTGGGCCACAATTTTCGCAAACACCCACATGCCCATATATTCGTCGTCATTAATATCAAAGATATAGTCTGTTTCTTTTTTCGGAATAACCAATACATGGCCTCTCGCCAAAGGACTAATATCCAGAAAAGCTAAATAATCAATACTTTCAGCTACTTTATAAGCTGGAATCTCACCCGACACTATCTTTGAAAAAATTGTTGACATCTTTTATCTCTTTTAAAGAAAAACAAACAAATATAAAAAAACCCACACGAAATACGCACATCAATAGGGAGGATTTAGAAAAAAAACGGTTGCTGTATTTTGGCAACCGTTTCAAACTATATTTCTTAAACGATGTGCGGTTATGGCAGAAACCGCACATAACCGTTCATCTTATTACCTTGATATTTCCAAGATTTCGAACTCCAAGACACCTGCAGGAGCTTCTACCTGGGCTATCTCTCCTACCGATTTCCCAAGAAGTCCCTGTGCAATTGGCGATTTCACGGAAATCTTGCCCGCCTTTAAGTCAGCTTCCGTCTCCGAAACCAGCTGGTACGTCATCACGGCATTGTTTTTCTTATTCTTAATCTTCACGTAAGATAAAGCCAATACCTTGGACGTATCCAAATTAGATTCGTCAATTAGGCGTGCGCTAGCTAAGACGCCTTCTAACTTGGCTATCTTTGCTTCATGCAAACCTTGTGCTTCTTTTGCGGCATCATATTCCGCATTTTCGGATAAATCTCCCTTATCCCTTGCCTCTGCTATCGCTTTGGCGATATTCGCCCGGCCTTCTGTCTTTAGATACTGTAACTCCTGCTTCAGCTTATCTAATCCCTCTTGTGTGTAATAAGTTACTTCTGCCATATTTTTACTTTATTTATTCCAAAAAAAATTAAAAAAAGACAAGACCATACCGCCCTTTGTCAGGACAACATGGTCTTGCTCATTGTCTGCTAAGATAGCAAGCAACTTCTAAAAAAGCAAATTTCTTTTGCTATTCTTCTTCGTCTGTATCAACAAACTTATACCCTAATCCGCGGACAGTCTGTAAATAATGCGGTTTATCAGGGTTAGTTTCGATCTTCTTGCGAAGACGTACCACGTGCATATCTAACGTCCGCGTATTTACATTGGAACTATACCCCCAAACAACTTCCATCAGCTCTTCCCGTGTAATCTCCTTACCTACATTTTGAAGAAAATAAAGCAATATCCGATTTTCCAAAATCGTCAATTCTATTTTTCGTCCGTCCCTTACCAAGGAATGTATAGTGGGATGATGTTCCGTTTTGCCAAAAGTGTAAACATCACTGTTTTTCGGCAAAAAGAATCGTACTTTGTTTTCAATCATGGCTACTAACACATCCATGTTAAAGGGCTTCGTAATATAGTCTGTCACACCATAGCTGTAAGCATCGATTTTGTCTACATCCTGTGACTTCGCTGTCATCATAATAATGATATTCTCAAAACCAGATTTGCGTACAGATTCACAGACATCAATACCTTCTTTTCCAGGAAGCATCCAATCCAAGAGAACGACATCGGGCTTCTCTTGTAGTATTTGCTGCTCAGCTTCCAAGCCATTAGCAGCTTGAATAACTTTATATCCTTCTGTTTGCAAACGGTGTGTTACCAAAAAACGTAAGTTTTCGTCGTCTTCTATTACAGCAATAGTGATATCTTTACTCATAATATTATTTAGTTCTTTTCGGTCCTAAGGGCAAAAACAAAGTAAAAGTGGTGCCTTGTCCTGGCATGCTATCCACTTTAATTTCTCCCCCCATGAAATCTACAATTTCCTTACAGAACGCTAAACCCAAACCAATACTTCCTTGCTGGTTGAACTGGTTCTTTACTCTATAAAATTTTTTAAAAATACTATTAAATTCCTTTTTATTTATGCCTATTCCTTTATCTTTAAATCTTATAACAAAATTTTTCTTACTTTGTTGCACATCAATATGTAGGAATTTCCGTTGCGGCTCCGAATATTTGTAGGCATTGTCAATCAGATTTTGAAACACGCTCAATAAAAGCGTTGTATCCACCATCATATTGTTTTGGACATCGATCGTATAGGAAAAGTTTAAATCAGGATATTTTAGTTTTACCGCTTCAAAAATAGGTTCGCAAAATTCCTCTACCCCTACCTCTTCTTTATTGGGTTTAATAGATTTATTTTCGATTTGTGCAAATGACAATAATTTGTTCATCAAGCTGTTCAGTTTATCCGCTTCTTGATCCAAAATCTTCCCATACATACGCTGTTCTTCTGTCGATAGTTTTTCACTGCTTTGAATATTGTTTCCAGCAATCTTAATAACACTGACAGGTGTTTTAAACTCATGTGTCAGATTATTGATAAAGTCATATTGCAGTTGAAACAGCCTACTATTGATCGTGACATTCCGATAGATGAGATAAGCAATCAAAATCAATATGAGATATACGCCAGATATGCCTAGGCTGACTGGAAAGAATCGTCTATTAATTTCTTTACTGATAAACACCTCGGAACTTGTATACTGCAATTTGTAATCGGATAATGCTCCAGGAAGAGGGAGTTCCGTTTGCAAATAAAAACGCTGATCACTCACGCTACCGGATACAATAGGTAATATCTCTATTTTTTCATATAAATTTAAAGCGACATTCTTAATTTGAATCTTGCTCGGATCAATTAAGAACATGAACATATCTTGATCATACGACACCACGGTGGTATCTGGAGCGGACATCATACGCTTATAAATCAACAAATCGGAAATACGCGGGATATTCATGTAAGTCACCTTTCCCGGATTTAACGTATAAAAAACCCGATATATCTCGTCGTCTGACATACTGGTCGATTCATTCACACGATCTAAAAAGCCAACGAACTTCAACACCATGGTATTAAAGTCATCTATAAACGCACGTGTCTGTGTGTTTTCCGGACGTTGGGTAATAAGTCTATTATTTTGGTCCAGATGAAAGGAGGTAATACTTTTTGGATAAACAAGCAGGTGATTATATTTAATACCCGCTTCTATAGAATCGGAGTTCGTAATAGCGATATCATAAAAAAGAACACGATCGACAAAAGTATATTTCCGGATTACATCGCTGACATAAGACGCCGCTTTTACGGAATCTAAATATCCTTGATAATATGATATTTCCGGGATTTTATCGTTAAAGAACTCGTGAAAAGGTTGTACTGACCTATCGAATACTTCTACTTTTCTGTTGTTAAATTCGGTTTCAATGAAATTGGCTATCATGGAACGTGCAGCGAGCATAGCGACACCAAATAACAACGTCACCAATATTACAAAAGCAATCAGCAACCCAAAGTTCTTTCGGTATTTAAGCTGGTTATACGCCATGCTGCTTATAGATATTGCTTCAAAAAAGCCTCTACTTCTTGATAATAGTTTATAATGTTTTCTTCACTTCTAAATCGTCGCCCCTCATCTTCTCTATATATATACTTAATCGGCACGTTATTGTTTTTCAATTTCTGTACAAATTGGTTGGCATCCGTCAACGAACTAAATTTATCTTTACCCCCTTGTGCAAAAAGCACTGGAATCTTTACTTTATCGGCATGGAAAACGGGAGAAATTGCTTTGAATAGCTCATATTCCTTACTTGGATTACCTATTATATTATAAAATAGGCGGACATATTGCTGATGATGAGGCGGTATCTCTCTAAAATACGTAAAGAGGTTTGTATACCCCGACATCGAGATAGCACATTTATAAAAGGACGAGTTATATGTGGCGGCATGTAGAGCCGAATAGCCCCCAAAACCACTCCCCATAATGGCTACCCTATTTTTGTCTACGATTCCCTGATGTATCAACCATGTAACCCCGTCAATCATATCAGCTTGTATCTTCCCTCCCCATTCTTTAAAACCAGCCGCCCAAAACTTCTTCCCATAACCAGCCGACCCTCTATAGTTTAATTGAAAAACCAGATAGCCCCTGTTTGCAAGAAATTGCACCTCGGCATCGAAATTACTAGTTTCGCGTCGATATGGTCCATCATGCACTAACACGACCACCGGCAATTTTTCCTTTTTTTGGGTCAATGGATAAGTAAGATATCCGTGCAATGTTAAGCCATCCCGACTTTGAAAACTAACCGTTTCTTTCGGAGACAAGCTTGCGGTTGATAATTTGGGATTCATTTCCTCCAACAGTTCCGCTGTATCGGCTAATACATTATAATGATAAATTCCGCCTGCATGCACATCGGTATAGACTTTAACAATCCAATGGTGCATGCTTGTATCGGTATCTAAAATATCAATGGATTGGTTATCGAATTTAGCCGATAACTTGTCGAAGTATTGCTGAAAGGTTCGGTGGAAGAAATGTCTTTTTACTTTATTAATAGTATACTGGCTAAAAATAAGTTCCTGCAAATGGTCGAAATAACCCACCGGTTCAAGGTCTACCTCCGAATTTTCGAATATTAACCGTTCTTCCTCTCCAGTAGAAACATTGTATTCCACTAACGAAAATCTATCTCTATTGTGATTAGACAGCGCATAAATATGAGTATGGGAATCCTTCACAAATCCTAAAGGTCTTATCGATGTTTGATAATCTGTATTGGCAATCTGCTGAAAAGGCATATTTTCATCGGCCCTGTACAAGATGTTTTCTTGCACGCTATCATTAGTCATCGCCAATCTCACTTTCCCGTCTGGCGAAGCAAACCATTTAGAGATATTACCAGGATTACGTGTCAACAATTGTGGAGCAGAACCATCTACAAAAATTTTATACAAATCAAATGCAGTTGAATCTCGGTCGTTCAAGGTGGCAAGCAAATAATTATCATGGAGAGTGTGCGGAGCCAACCACCGTAATCGTGCTTTCTTAACCGGCAACAATGGTATAGTCTTTTCAGAATCGACAAAAATGCTATAAATGCGCAGGCTGTCTTGTGGAGAATGGCTATTGGAATATACAATTAAGGAATCTGACGCCCAGAAAAAATACTGAACATTCATATCCGACTGATACGTAAGTTGCTTCGATTTGTTTTTATTTTGCAAATCCAAGACAAAAATATTCTTACAATGATCGTCTACGCCCAAGTAAGCGATCCGACGACCATCCGGTGATATTTTGAAGTTACTCTTTTCTGGTTTTACAAAAAAATCTTCAATGGGGATTAATTTGTTCGTATTTTGCTTATTTCCACACGAAACCGAAACGACAAACAAACACACCGCATATATCCAAAGCAAAAATCTAAACATATTCCAATCCTATTGCAGTTTCAAATATTGTTATTTTTTTATAAAATATGCCATGTGCAACCTTATTTTTACAAGCCTTATTCGTGATCTTTTCCAACTCGTAACGTATAACTTATAATTCCAATCTTGTATCTTTGTGCATGATTCTGTATAACATTTCCATTATTGTTGAGGACAGCAGCCAAGAACAAGTGGTCAATTGGCTGAAGTCATACTTACGCACAAGTTCTTTCGAAACAAAGTTTTTGAAAATGTTGGATTCCCCACATGAAGGGAATACATATTGCGTACAATTTCTGGCTACAGATGATATTACGATCGTCAAGTTTCAAGAAGATGTGGTGGCCGAATTGCAAGCGTATCTCATTGCTCATCACTCCGAGAAAGCTTTTATTTTTGAAAGTAAGATGCAATACCTATCATTGGAATAACGGATCAATCAAAACGTTATTCTAGTCTTTTGTCCCGTGCCTCTTCGTAAGCTGGGTTATATACAATCTTGGGCGAAAGATAATGCAATAATACCAAGCGAGAATATCGAAGATTAAAAGGTGCAAAGATCAATATAGCCGCAAAAAGAACAGAAACATATACCCAGGGTGATTCGCTTTTTGTTAACATTGCGGTTGTCAAACCCAATGTGACCACCTCTGCAACAGAAAAAGCATAGCTCACATACATCGCCGCATAAAAATAACCTGGTTCTACTTCAAACTTTAGTCCGCAATGCGGGCAATGCTCATGCATCTTCTGCTTTTTAAAGCCGTATACCGGTCCCTCAAACACCTTCCCGACTCTACATTTCGGACATTTGGACTGCGCCATAGCAGTGAACCTAGATGTTGCCATGTAATTAGATTTGTTCTCCAAAGGGTGAGACTTTTTTAGCGTTGTTCTTACGGTATTTTTTATACCACAATATACCTATTCCTATGGCAATCAAATAAGGAATAGCCAACAGAAAGAGGATACCATCGTTTAATCCCTTCCCTTGTGTATTACCGTTGGCAGCACTATTTTCTGCATTTAAGGAACACATAGCGCATTGAGCGGATACGTCCGTATAACACAAGATACTCAACATGGCTACAGCCAGTATAACGAAAAAAGGAGTCCATTTTGAAATCATATACAAAAATACCAAAATTTTATGGTTTAGTACAATTTTGAAATGAATGAACAAACAAACATAGCATTACGCTGTAAACCATGTTATCACGAATAATCTATAATAGAATTTTTTACATGTATAATCTTATTTTTCAGAAACAACATCTGGTTGTTGTTTTATCAACCCAAAAGATGTAAATTAGTATCATACACCACATAAACAAATATTATGAAAGCCGTAGAATATAGATTACCAAAGGAGTTTGACAAATCATTTATTGTATTCAAAGAGCAAGGTCTATACTTTCCTTGTCCATGGCATTATCATCCGGAATATGAGTTTGTT
>PJTZ01000186.1_pt1 | contig 26139 bp, 23 predicted proteins | sample 1512131 | NCBI WGS metagenome assembly PJTZ01 (sample SAMN08177679, study PRJNA422409) | Soil metagenome, whole genome shotgun sequencing project. | reverse complement strand
TCATGCGCGAACCCGTCCGTCATCAGGCGCAACTCGCCCAGCAACCGCTCGATCCGGTCCAGCATCATGTTGACCCGCTCGGCCAACGCGTCGAAGGCATCGCCGCCCGAGAGGATCGCCGCGCGCTCGCCCAGATTGCCGGCGGCGACCTTGTCCGCCACGGCGGTAAGTCCGCGCAGCCGGCGCGAGACATAAGTGACGATTACGAAGCTGCCGATCGCGCCGATGAGCGCCGCAAGCACGGCCGCCATGGCGAGGCCGCGCTCCAGCGCGCGCTGAGTCTGCTGGCGCTCATCGACGATGCGACCGCTCAGCAGCCGGAGCGACCCGAGCCGGCGCACCTCGAAGCCGGTTTCCCGCGCCTCGCTGCCGATGCGCGCAATGGAGAAGCCGCGCGGGGCGGGGACGAAGGGGGCAGGTCCGGCCCGTGCGAGAGTCCGCCCGCTCGTGTCCGAGGCTGCAACCACAAGCGCGGGATCATCGCCACTGGCGAGATCCTTTATGGCCAGAACCAGTGCGTCCTTTCCGCCCGCTTTCCACGCCGCCTCCAGATCCTGTGTCTGCGCGCCGACCTGCACGCGCAGATCGGTCAGCGCGTCGTCGCGGAGCTGATCGTAAAGCAAGCCAAGAACGACAAGGTTGGAGAGGAAGATGAGGAGGGCAGTGAGCAGCGCCAGCCGCGCCGTGGTGGAGAGGCGAATGCGGGCGACGCCAGCCTCAGGGCGCATCGCCGTCACCGGTCAGCATATAGCCCGCGCCGCGCACCGTATGCAGCATAGGCGGATCGAACCCATCGTCGATCTTGCGGCGGAGCCGGCCAATGTGGACATCCACGACATTGGTACCGGGATCGAAATGATAGTTCCAGATCTTCTCCAGCATCATGGTGCGCGTGACGACCTGACCGGCATGGCGGGCGAGATATTCGAGGAGATTATATTCGCGCGCGACGAGCCGGATCGGCTGGCCGCCGCGTTTCACGGCGCGGGAGAGAAGATTAATCTCCAGATCGCCCACCACCAGCGTGGTCGGCTGGCTGGCGCCCGCCGCCTCCGTTCGCCGCAGCAGCGCCTCAGCGCGGGCAAGAAGCTCAGCGAAGGAGAAGGGCTTGGTGAGGTAATCGTCCGACCCGCCGCGCAGGCCGTCGACCCTGTCGTCTATGCTATCCAGCGCGGAGAGAATGAGCACGGGCGTGGCGATGCCAGCGGCCCGTAGCGCTCGCAGAACTGTGAGGCCGTCCATGCCCGGCAACATCCGGTCCAGCACGATCAGATCGTGCACGCCCTCGCTGGCCAGGAACAGGCCGTCGCGCCCTTCAGCGGCGATATCGACCGCGAAGCCCGCCTCGCCGAAGCCTTTCGCGATATAGGCGGCGACCGCCTCGTCATCCTCCACGATCAGTATCTTGCGGGTCATGGCATGTGGTCCGGAGAGGGGCGTCAGAGATAAGTTCGTGCCCAGAATAGAGCAGGGGCGACCCGGCGTAAAATGATCACGCCACGCCGCCCCGGAAAAGTCGGAGAAGATGAAGGAAGAGGCTTACTTGGCCTTGATTTCCTTCGTTTCCTTGGTCTCCTTCACCTTGTGCACCTTCTCGACCTTTGGGGTCTTGGGCGCTTTGGTCGTGGCGGCCATCGCGGGCGCGGCGATCAGCGAGAGAACGGCGAGAGACGAGAGATACTTGGCGTTCATGGCATTACTCCTGATAAAGCGGCGACCGGAGGACGGGGGCAGTCACCCAATCGCCGAGGTCCCTTCTGCCACTCGCCGCCCGGCAAGACGGTGACGGCTTCATGAATTTCCTGTCATGAGACGGCAGGGCGATCGACGCCGAGATTGCGTTTGCCGGCCCGAAACGCTAAGCGCCTCCCAGACATCCACGGGGAGTAGTCACCCGCAGCGGCCACGACTGGCCGAAACCTGCGGGCCGCGCGTCAACATATTTGGCGGAGACGCCATGGCGCGCGGAGCGGAGCTTCAAGGAGCTTCCGCCAGGCGAGACCAATGTCATGGCGTTCCAGTCCGGCCGGGCAGGGACGACGTGCATTGCGTTTTTCACTCGCCCGGCCCGGAGTCACTCATGGATGCACTGCTGACCTCGACCGCGCTCGTCGCCCTGGCGGAAATGGGCGACAAGACCCAGCTGCTCGCGATGCTGCTGGCCACCCGCTTCCGCCGCCCGCTGCCGATCATATCCGGTATTTTCGCCGCGACGCTCGCCAATCATTTTCTCGCCGCGCTGGTCGGCCAGCAGGCCGCATGGCTGCTCGACGCCCCCTGGTTCCGCATTCTGGTGGCGGCTGGCTTTATCGCCATGGGTCTGTGGATGCTGGTGCCGGACAAGCTGGACGAGAATGAGCTCCTGCGCGCACCCGCAGGGGCAGGCGTCTTCCTCACCACGCTGATCGCTTTCTTCCTCGTCGAAATGGGGGATAAGACGCAGATCGCCACAGTGGCGCTCGGCGCGCGGTTCGAAAATGTCTTCGCAGTGACGGCGGGCACAACGCTGGGCATGATGCTGGCCAATGTGCCCGCGGTGCTGGGCGGCGAGGCGCTGGCGCGGCGCGTACCAATGCGCGCGATGCAGATCGCCGCGGCAGTGCTTTTCGTGCTGCTTGGTCTCTGGGCACTGGCGGTAGCATTGCGACGGGGCTGACTGATCGAGGTTATGGACAGTCCTTCAGCGAGAACGTAATGAGAACATATGGCGGGTCTCGACCTCACCGAAAAGCTCTCGATTCTTGCCGACGCGGCCAAATATGACGCGTCCTGCGCGTCGTCCGGTGCGCCGAAGCGGGACAGTCGCGGGGGCAAGGGGCTGGGATCGACCGAAGGTATGGGCATTTGCCATGCCTATGCGCCGGATGGTCGATGCATCTCGCTTCTCAAAATTCTGCTCACCAACAGCTGCATCTTCGACTGTCATTACTGCATCAACCGGCGCAGCTCGAACGTCCGGCGAGCGCGCTTCTCGGCGCAGGATGTGGCCGATCTCACCATCGCCTTTTACAAGCGCAACTATATCGAGGGGCTGTTCCTGTCCTCCGGTATCATTCGCTCGTCGGACTATACGATGGAGCAGATGGTCGAGGCGGCGCGGCTGCTGCGCGAAGAGCATGATTTTCGCGGTTATATTCACTTGAAGACCATTCCAGACGCCGACCCGGCACTGATCCGGAAGGCGGGGCTGCTTGCTGACCGCGTCTCGATCAATGTCGAGCTGCCAACGGACACGGGATTGCAGACGCTCGCGCCTGAAAAGGACGCTGGCCGGATCGAAGGCGCGATGCGGGGCATGAAAAGCGCGATTGAGGACGGTCATGACGCGCGCCGCCGGTATCGCAGCGCGCCGCGTTTTGCGCCCTCGGGTCAATCGACGCAGATGATCGTAGGAGCGGACAGTGCCGACGACCGCGCGATCATTGGTAAGGCAAGCGGACTCTATGGTCGGTTTGGCCTTCGGCGTGTCTATTATTCCGCCTTTTCGCCAATTCCTGACGCCAGCGCAGTCTTGCCGCTCAAGCGTCCGCCGCTGATGCGCGAACATCGCCTTTACCAGTCCGACTGGCTGATGCGTTTCTACGGATTTTCGCCAGCCGAAGTGGCGCAGGCGACGGACGATCAGGGCATGTTACCGCTCGACATCGACCCCAAGCTCGCTTTCGCTCTGGGTCACCGCGAGCAATTCCCGGTCGATGTCAATCGGGCGCCGCGGGAAATGCTGCTGCGCGTGCCGGGGCTTGGCACCCGCGCCGTGGACCGCATTCTCCAATCCCGGCGGCACCGTCGGTTGCGGCTGGAGGATGTCGCGCGCCTCACTGTGTCGATCGCGAAACTGCGGCCGTTTCTGGTGGCGGCGGACTGGCGGCCAGTGGCGCTGGCGGACAGTGTGGATGTGCGCGCACTGGTGGCGCGCCCGATGAACCAGCTGGAGCTGTTTTAGTTGGGCTCGAGGCCTTCAGGCTTCAGCCAGCGGCGCGCGATGGCGAGATTGAACAGGCGATTGACCAGCGGATTGGACCAGCCGGTGTTGGTCGCAAAATCGCGATCGAGCGTGGCGTGGTGAATCGCGTGGGCATTGGGTGTCATGAGAAGGCCGAGGCGACGCATCCAGATGACGAGCGGCGGATTGTCATCCCTGTGCAGCGTGCCATGAAAATATTGCGCGAAGGTGGCGCCGACGATGAAAACCACCAGCCCGGCGATTATCCAGCCGCGCAGGGGAAGGGCAAGCGCCGCGAGATTGAGCAGGAGAGATGCGGGAAGTGTGGCGAACAGGATGGTCGAGCCGATCTGCACCAGCATGGGTCGGCGGCCCAGCGCGTCTGGCCGAGGATGATGGTTCTTGAAGTCATAGACCAGCTTCTCGAAGGGGCCGACACGCGTCCACACCTGATCGCGCAGCGCCAGATAGTCCGGGGATTCACGCGATCCTTCGTAGAAATAGAGCCGATCGAGACCGACACCGGGCGTGCAGACCTTGTAGTCCATCACCATGTGAATGACGCCCGAGGCGAAATCGGCGAGATACCAGCCTGCAATCGCGGCAGGAATCCATGCCCAGCCGGGCGCACCCGCGAGCCAAAGGTTGAGCGCGAGCGAGGCAAGCATTGCCAGCATGACTGGCCAGGGTGCTGCTTTCATCATGGCGCGTTACGTCTGTCACCTGTTGCGAACCGCCCATGCGGCTTTGGCCTGGGTGCGTTAACCCCGGATGTATTGCGAGGCAAGGCGGTGCCGGCGCGCGGTGAGAGCACATGAAGTCGGTCATGCTTGGCGATGCGGCGGATTTCGACGGGTGGCGCATGGCCGCGCGAGCGCTGGTGTTGGCGGACATTCCTCCCGAAGATGTGCACTGGTCAGTTGCCGGCGAACGTGGTGACCTGTTCGGCGGTGAAGACGTCGTGCTGCGCGATGCACCGGCTTTCGGGGTGCCGCGTGCCTTCATCGATCTCGCGCGTATGGCGGTGTGCCACAGCGACCCCGAGCGGTTCGCGCTGCTGCACAGCTTGCTCCGTCGGGTAATCGCGGCGCCTAGAACGCTGGAAGATCATGCCGACCCGCTGCTCCGGCGCATTGAAGAGATGGCCAAGGCCGTCCGGCGAGATATCCACAAAATGCGCGCATTCGTGCGTTTCCGCGAAGTGGGTGACCCGGACGGTGCATGCCGGTTCGTCGCGTGGTTCGAGCCCGACCATCATATCGCGCGGGCGAATGCCGGCTTTTTCGTGCGCCGCTTCGGCTCGATGCGCTGGTCGATCCTGACGCCGGAGGTCAGCCTGCACTGGGACGGGAAGACGCTGAGCGAGTCGCCAGGGGCAACACGGGCCGATGCCCCGTCCGGCGATCCGATCGAAGCGACATGGCGCGCTTATTATGCCGCGATCTTCAATCCCGCCCGCCTCAAGGTGAAAGCGATGCTGAAGGAGATGCCCAAGAAATACTGGCGGAACATGCCCGAGACCGCGCTCGTTCCCGGACTGGTCGCGGGCGCGCGGGCACGGGAGATCGCGATGATCGAGAAGGGCGGCACTCAGGAGAGGCCGCAGATGCCGGTGGGCCCAAACGCGCAGGCAGGCTGGGAGGCGCTACGCGCGGAGGCTATGGGCTGCACGCGGTGCGATCTCCACCGCTGCGCCACGCAGACTGTGTTCGGCGAAGGGCCGCTCGATGCACGGTTGATGTTCGTGGGCGAGCAGCCGGGCGACAAGGAGGATCTGGCGGGCCGGGCGTTCGTGGGGCCGGCGGGGCAACTCTTCGATCGTGCGCTGGCCGAGGCCGGAATCGACCGGGCGGGGACCTACGTCACCAATGCGGTTAAACACTTCAAATTCGAGCAGCGCGGCAAGCGGCGGATCCACGCGCGGCCCAATGGCGGTGAAATACGTGCTTGCCGCTGGTGGCTGGATGCGGAGCGGAGGATCGTGCAGCCCGCTGTCGTCGTCGCGCTCGGCGCGACAGCGGCTCAGGCGCTGTTCGGCAAGGCCGTGACGCTTTCCGGACTGCGCGGCGAACCGCATTCCTTGCCCGACGGGGGCGAGGCCTGGGTGACGGTTCACCCGAGCTTCCTGCTGCGGGTACAGGAAGACAAGGACGCGGAATATGATCGCTTCGTCGCCGACCTTGCGCGGATCGCCCAACGTATGAAAGAGTTCGCCTGATCGCGGATCAGCGCCGCATAGATTGCAGGAGACTTTCATTGCCCCGGATTGTCATGCTTATCGGCTCGCTGCGAAAGGAATCGATCAATCGCAAGCTGGGCCACGCGCTTCGCCAACGCATGGCCGACCGGTTCGATTTCGTGGTGCCAGACCTCGACCTGCCGCTGTACAATGAGGATCTGTGGGCCGATCCGCCCGCAGGGGTGACTGCGCTCAAGCAAGCCGTGGAAGCCGCCGACGGGATCATCGTGGTGACGCCGGAATATAATCGGATGACGACGCCAATCATTGTCAACGCGATCGACTGGGCGAACCGACCCTATGGCAAGAACAGCTACGCGGGCAAACCCGCCGCGACGATCGGCGCTTCGCCCGGCGCGCAGGGCACGGCGGTCGCGCAGAATCTGGTGCGGAACCTCATGATGATTGCCGGCATGCACGTGATGGGCAATCCAGAGGTTTATCTGACTGTGAAGGACGATTTCTTCGACACAGAAGGCGGCTTCGCAAACGAGAGGACCGCAGCCTTCGTCGACAAATGGATTGCGGGGTTCGAGACCTGGGTCTGCCGCTTCGCCTGAACTGATGGGTCGTGCCGGTCAGCGTGGGATCTGCAGGGCGGCGATCATGCCCCGGTCCTGCGGATCGACAAGACCTTCCAGCACGCGCCAGAAGCCGGTGACCGATCCCTGGCCCGCCTGCGCATAGGCGCTGGCCATGCGCTCGCGAATGGTGGCGAAAAGCGCGCCCTCCACCGCGCGACCCTCGGCGGTGAGGCGCAGCAGCTTCTGGCGCCGGTCGCGTGTGCCGGGTTGCGCCTCCACCAGTCCCTTCTCGATCAACTCGTCGAGTACCCGACCAAGCGACTGCTTGGTAATGGCGAGGAGACGCAGCAGCGTGCTGATCGACAGATCGGGCTGGCGGGCGATGAAATAGAGCGCGCGATGATGCGCGCGGCCGAGCCCCAGCGCGGCAAGCTGATCGTCCAGCGTGGCGATGAGATGTGCCTGCCCGAAATGCAGTAGTTCAATGCCGCGGCGCACTTCATCTTCGCGCAGGAAGAGAGGCGACGCAGTGGGTGAGGAGGGCGAAACCATGGGGCGGGCAGCATTGATCCCAAAAGAAGGTGCGCGCAAGACAATGCAGGTGGCGGAAGGCTTGGCATCTCGCCCTTACCCGCTATATGGGCGTGCGCGCGGCCCGATCAATCGATCGGGCATGACATGCTGGGGCGTCGCCAAGCGGTAAGGCAGCGGCTTTTGATGCCGCCATGCGCAGGTTCGAATCCTGCCGCCCCAGCCAAGCGTGAATCTCAATTGTTCTGAATATCGAGACCGTTCGCACACGTTGCGGTCTTAACCCTTTATTCGTGCTTAACCGCGTTGACCCTCGAAAGTCGCTCGGGCAACCCCCGCACTCCAACCATGTGGTAGGGGGTTTCTGTGGGAAAGAAGGTCTTGGGCTTGGCACTTGCGGGTGCGAGCATGTTGATGGCATCGCAGGCTCAGGCGGCGGTGGTCGTCGAGCTCTGGGGGACGGCGACGTTCACGAAAACCGACTATCAGCCGACAATGTCCGGCATGACGACACTATCGGATTTGAACGGCGTCTTTTACGCCAAATTCCAGCCCCCCTCGTGGCGCCCCTACGAAGACTCGTCGGTCGGCATGCTGCGCACGTCTGTGCTCTCGGACACGATATCGCTGAACACTGTCGGCACGACCAGCTTTTCGCCATACAGCATCTCCGCGTCATTCGATGTGGGTTCGACGCCGCTGTTCACTCTGGGCAGCTATGACCTCCCCGGAAGTGGTTCGATCTCCTATTTCGCCGGCCGGGCTTATGCGGGTTACGGCACGCTGTTGTCGGGCAACATCACGTCAGCCTATATGCGTGTTTACGATGACGCGAATTACTCCGAAGCCATCTTCACCGCGACTGCCGCCGTTCCGGAGCCGGCGACCTGGGCGCTCATGATCGTTGGCTTTGGCTCGATTGGCGCCGCGATGCGTCGCCGGCGCCCGGTCGTCGCGTTCGCATAGAGGGACGCAGTGGAGGCCTGAACCGGCGCAGATAAACCGCTCAAGTCAGACGAGATCGAGCCGGCTTCAGTCCAGTGCCTGTTCCATTATGTGCAGCGCCAAACCCACAGCCTTCACGCGCAAGGCGTTGCTGCCGATGTCGCCCCAATGCTCTTCGCGATGTGCGGGTCTGCGGCTCCGGCGCGCACAGGCGAAAGGGAGGGAACGGTGTGTCTTTCGTTCGGCCAGCTTCCTTAATTGCGCTCAGCCGGAAGAATGGAACTGCGCAATAGGACAGGCGTCGAAGGTCGCGGTCTATCAGCAATTATCGTCCCTCATCGCCCGCCTAAAAAGTTGCTGAAATAGTTAATTCGATGCTCTAGGGCGCGCGAGACTCAGATACTGAGAAATTGCCTAAGGTGGGGGAATCGATGGGCAAGAAAAGGTCGAATAGGGAAGTCGCGCAGGCCGTTATTCAGTTTCTTGACCAGCATCTGCTTGATCCCAGCCCGGCGAATTATGCATTTGCCTTTCTGTACATTACCGGCAGCAATGGCCTGCTGCGGAAAATGGTGGATGACATCACCGATGGTGGTGTCCGTCTGACCCAGGGCGAAGTCGATGAAATGGTCGACAGGACGGCTGGCGAGAGCAGCGTCGGCAGTCTCCACAATATGGACCAGTTGCAGGAGCAATTGCGGCGACAGGCGTTGGCCTTTAGCGATCTTACGAGTGCCGCGCTTTCTCAGGCGACCATGTTCAACCAGAATCTGGCGGAAGGCATGGAGCAGATTGTAGCCGGATTCGACCTGACGGCTGTGATCAACGCGATGCGAAACCGAACCGCCGAGGTGGAACGCAAGCTCGCTGAGACCCAGCAGGAAACCGAGAAACTGAGGCTGGAACTGGACACCGCGCGCAACGATGCGTCCCGGGATGCGCTGACCAATCTGCCCAATCGCCGCGGCATGGACGCCAAGATTCAGGAATCGTTCGGACGCTGCGGCAGCATCACGATAGCATTTTGCGATATCGACCATTTCAAATCGATCAACGACCGGTTTGGGCATGCTGTGGGCGACCGGGTGCTGAAGGCCGTGGCGGAAACGCTGCAGACCGAGCTTGCGCCTTATCCTGTCGCCCGGTTCGGCGGCGAAGAGTTCGTTGCGTTATTTCCCGAGGTTTCGGAAGCCGAGGCGCTCGATCTGATCGAGAAAGCGCGCGTGGCAGTGGGCGAAAAGACGTTCCGGCTCCGTGATACGGATCAGCCGTTGGGCCGGGTGACGTTTTCGGCCGGTATTGCTGCCACCAACTGCAATCCGCAGCAGGCGCTCAAGGACGCAGACACCGCGCTCTATCAGGCCAAGAACGGCGGTCGCGATCGGACCGTCTGCCATCTTACGCCGACAGTCGCCGCCTGACATCAGCCCATGAAAAAGGGCGAGGCGCGTGCGCCCCGCCCCCTTTGGGGTCGATAAGCGACTTAGAAGGCTGCCGTGATCGAGAAGACCACCTGACCGCCAGCGATCGTCGATCCGTCCTTCGTGGAAGCGAAGTTCGGATAAAGATAAGCCGAGTCGGAGGCGGAAATGCTCGTGTCCGTGTAGGTGACCCCGAGAACGACGGGACCGGCGGCAAAGTCCGCACCGAGGTTCCAGTCCCAATATTTGCCGGTCGGCGCGACCGACGTGCCATTCGGGCCGAGGCCTGAATTGCCATTGGAGTGGCCCAGATGCGCGCGGAAGCTCAGCGGCGTCTCGGGAACGGCGGCGGTCAGATCGCCCCAGATGTACAGATTGTCTTCCTTGTCATTCGGGAACGTCGGTACGCCCGAAGCATAGTCGGCGGAGCCGGCATACCAGCGGCCCAGCGCACGCTGCTTGGGTGCATAGGCGATGCCGCCCAGCACGCCGACGGGGCCGACCGTGCTGCTGACCTTGATGTAAGGCTCAGCGAAATCCGTGACGTCCGAGCCGCCCGGATACATGTACCAGGTCAGACCGACATCGACAGTCGCGCCGCCAAGATCCGCCTTATAGCCGCCGAAGAGGTCGAGCTCCATGCTGGAGCCGCCGAACGTGCCCCAACCCGCGAGGTTCGAACCCCAGGTGCCGGCGTAGAAGCCGCTCTCATGGCTGATGGTGATACCACCCTGGATCGCCATTTCCTCGTCGGTCTGTGACACACCGCGAAAACGGTAGTCAGAAACAAGGCCAACGCTGCCAGAGACGGTAAAGGGGCCGGCGGGCTCATCCTGCGCGAAAGCCGGCGTCGAAAGAGCGAGGCTCGCCAGGGCGGCCGCAACATAATACTTCATGGAATATTCCCCTTTATTATAGGTCGAATATTCCTCCTGCGTCCGGTGTGCTTGTCCTCTCCAGGCGCTCGCGCCTTCAGGGGGATGGGTCAGACCGGAGCCTCAATGGGTAAAACTGATTAGTTTCCGATATATTGCCAGTTTGTAATGAAATATTTCTGTGCCGCATCGCAGCAAGAAAATCAGGTCTTTTCATAGGGGTGAGGGACGACGATCCGGGCCTCCAGCCCGCCCTCGTCACGGTTGGCAAGCGTAAGGGAACCGCCTTCCCGCTCGACCGAGCGCTGAACGATGGCGAGTCCCAGTCCCAGTCCTTTCGTGTTGCGCTGCCGCGCGGTGTCCAGACGCGTAAACGGGCGGAGAACTGCCTCGAGCTGGTCTTCCGGGATGCCCGGCCCATCATCGCTCACCGTGATGACCAGATCGTCGCCAAGCTGCTCCACACACAGGTGTGCCCGCTTTCCATAATGGAGTGCGTTATCAAGGAGGTTGCCGATCGCCCGGCGCATTGCAGTGGGACGCAAGCGCCACTCAAGATGCTCCGCTCCCTCATATTGCGCGTTGCGGCCCAGATCGATCTGCTCGTCCACCAGTGTCGCGGCCATCACAGCCACATCGATGTTCTCCGGCGTCTCCGGGTCTTCTTCGCCGCCAAGATAGGCCAGCAGCGAGGAGACCATGCTGCCCATCTCGGCCACATCGGCTTCCATTGCCTCGCGCTGGTCAGGGTCCACGATCTGATCGAGCCTGAGCTGAAGGCGCGAGATCGGGGTCCGCAGATCATGCCCGACGGCTGCCAGCGTCTCCGTGCGCTCGGTAATGAGGCGACTGATGCGCCTCTGCATTTCGTTGAAGGCGCGAATGAGGTGGCGAACCTCCTGCGTGCCCTCTTCCTGAAACTCGGCAGGCTCCCCCAGCCCGACATGTTCGGTCGCCTTGGCAAGATGACGCAGGGGGCTGAGGGTTCGGCGAATGAGCAACCCGCCCGCGACCAGCAGCGCAATCGCCGGAATGAGAGTGAGGCTGACTCGACCCGCCGTGATCGCCCATCCGCTCGTCACATCGCGCATACTGAAATAGAGCCAGCTCTCGTCCGCAAGCTGGAGACCGCCCGCCACGGCCGAGCGCCGGCCCAGCGAGATCACGCGGAGGCTTAGCCGGGAAGCGCTCAGCGTCGGCTCCCAGCTGAGGACCTGTTCGCGCAGGCGCGCGGCATCCGGGGAGAGGGGCGGCGGGGGCGGAAGGTCGGGCGACCAGGCGACCTCGTACCGGTCCGTGGTCAGGAGCGCTGCCATATGGGCGCGCTCGGGGCGCGGCCGCTCGCTCACCAGCCTTCGGGCAATGACCAGATGCTCCGCGAGGCGCTTGGCCTCATCGTCCTGAAGCGAGAGGTGGCTCGCGCGCTCGTAAACGAACGTACCCACCGCGAATTCGATGACAACCGCCATCAGCAGAATGGCGAAAAGCCGACCGACCAGACCGAGAGGGCCGGGAATCTGAAGGTTCAAGCGCGGTTCACCGACGCGTTGAACATGTAGCCGATGCCGCGCACAGTCGTGATCGGGGCAGGCTTCGCGCTTGTCGAGAGCTTGCGGCGCAGCCGGCTCACCAGCACGTCAATGCTTCTATCCGACGCATCGCCCAGGCGCGTGCGCGAGAGCTCGATAAGGCGCTCGCGCGCAATCACCCGCTGGGGATGGCTTAGAAAGCTGCCGAGCAGATCGAACTCGGCGCCCGTCAGCTCGACCACGGCTCCGCTCGGCGAGCGGAGTTCGCGGCGCGGGAAGTTCACGGCCCAGCCGTCGAAATGCGCTTCACTTTCGCGCATGTCGCTGGGCTGGCGCTCGGCGCCGACGCGGCGCAACACGGCGCGAATCCGCGCAATAAGCTCGCGCGTTCCAAAGGGCTTTGCGAGATAATCGTCCGCGCCGAGCTCCAGCCCAACAACGCGGTCAGCCTCGCTGCCCTTGGCGCTGATGAAGATGATCGGCACTTCGCTCTTGCGCCGGATCTGTCGGCACAGGTCGATGCCGTTGGTGCCCGGCAGCATCACATCAAGCAGGATGAGATCAACCGGCCCACCTTCGAGCGCTACCCACATTTCCGCACCAGAGGAAGTGGGGCGGACCTGATAGCCATTTTCCTGCAGCGCACGCGACGTCAGCATGCGGAGCGCGGGATCGTCCTCAACGATGATGATGGTCGGTGAGGTCATGTTCGGAATGTGGAGTTGCGGTTGCTGAACATTTCTCAGGAGGTAAGCGGGGTGAGGATGGAGGTCAACCAATCCGGGCCGTTCAGCGCGATGCGACATATTTTGTCATTCAAGGGCAATCGCTCCACTCTCTTCAGGCAACAATTTGTCACGTTGGCCCTACATGCGCGACATCCGTGCGGCGTAGCTTAGTCCTTCATAGTGAACGGTTTGTTGGGGTCGCACTCGTTGCGATCACAACAGAGTGTTTCTAGTTCGATAAATGTTGTTGCTCCGCAAGCGCGAGACGTTGCGCAAAGCCGCTGCAATACTCAACTTTTGCGTACCTCAACTCTTAGGATGCTTGAAACAATGACCTCCTTGCTTTCACGCTGGAAGGCCGATCTCCCCGCCTCGATCGTCGTAGCGCTAGTCGCTCTTCCGTTGTGTCTGGGTATCGCGCTCGCCTCGGGTGCGCCGCTGTTCTCGGGCATCATCGCCGGCATCGTCGGTGGCATCGTCGTCGGCACTTTGTCCAAGTCTCCGCTTTCGGTTAGCGGCCCCGCCGCCGGTCTTACCGTCATCGTGCTCGGCGCCATCCAGAGCCTGCCCACATACGAGACCTTTCTTCTCGCCGTGGTTCTCGCGGGCGTGATGCAGCTTGCACTTGGCTTCAGCCGATCCGGCGTGTTGAGCGAATTCGTGCCGTCCTCGGTCATCACCGGGATGCTCGCGGCGATCGGTCTCATCCTCATCCTCAAGCAGCTTCCGCACGCTATCGGTTATGATGGCGACTATGAAGGCAGCTTCGAGTTCCTGCAGGCGGACGGCTTCAACACATTCAGCGCCATCACCAACACCATTGCAACGAGCGTGGAGCCGGGTGCGATCCTCATCGCCCTCGTCAGCCTCGTCTTCCTTTTCTGGTGGGAGAAGGCCAAGCCAAACGACGGCCCGCTGCGTTATCTTCCCGGTCCGCTGGTCGCCGTCGTCATCGGCGTTGTCGCCAACATCCTCTTCGGCATGCTCTCCCCCGGCTTGCAGCTGAAGCCGACCCACCTTGTTCAGGTGCCTGTCTCCGAAGGCATTGCCGGTTTCCTCAATCTGTTCAGCTTCCCCGACTTCACCGCCATTTCTAATACGACGGTGTGGACCGTCGCGCTGACGCTGGCGATTGTCGCAAGCCTTGAGTCACTCCTCAGCGTCAAGGCGGTCGATGCGCTTGATCCGCAGCGGCGCACGACCGACAAGAACCGCGAGCTCATGGCGCAGGGCGGTGGCAACATGGTCTCCGGTCTTATCGGTGGTCTGCCCGTCACCTCGGTCATCGTCCGCTCTTCGGCGAACGTGGAGGCCAAGGCGGAAACGAAGATGTCCGCGATCTACCACGGCGCATGGCTGCTGCTGAGCGTGATGTTCATCCCGACAGCGCTGAACCTCATCCCGCTCGCCGCTCTCGCCGCCGTGCTGATCCAGACCGGCTACAAGCTCGCCAAGCCGGCGCTGTTCGTGCAGCGCTACCAGCAGGGCTGGACCCAGTTCGCGCCGTTCGTGGTGACGGTGCTGGCGATCTTGCTGACCGACCTACTGGTCGGCATCGTGATCGGCCTAGTCGTCGGCTTCGTCTTCGTGATCGGCCGCAATCTGCGCCCGGCCGTGACGTTTGCCTGCGATGGTGACGACTGCCTCGTCCGTGCCCGCCGCAACCTCTACTTCATGCACAAGCCGGAGCTGCAGAAGACGCTCGACCGGGTGCCGGACAACATGAACGTGATGATCGATCTCTCATCGACCAACTATGTCGACCTCGACAATGTCGAGATCATCAATTCCTTCATCAAGGGTGCGAAATATCGCGGCATCTCGGTGATTCTGCGCGGTGACATCGCGGAGAATACCGCGCCGAAGATCGACGCGCCTCTCACAAGGGTTCAGTACGTATGAGACAGTACAAGCAACTCCTTCTCTCCAATAAGGCCTGGTCGCAGGAAATGCGGGACGAAAATCCCGAGTTCTTTACGCGCCAGCTCGATGGACAACAGCCGGACTTTCTCTGGATCGGTTGCTCTGACAGCCGGGTGAGCCCGGAGCAGATGACCATGACGCATCCCGGCGGCATCTTCATGCACCGGAACATCGCCAATCTGGTGAACGAGGAAGACAATAACCTCCTTTCAGTCGTCCAGTTCGCGGTGGATGTCCTTCAGGTCAGCCATATCATAGTGTGCGGCCATTATGGCTGCGGCGGCATCATGGCTGCGCTGGATGGAGATACTTCGGGTCCGATCCATGAGTGGCTCACAAGCCCGCGTGAGACCTGCTCGAAGCACCGTCACGAGCTCGACGCATTGGCGGAGGGCGATCCGCGCATCGACCGCGCGGTCGAGCTGAACGTCATCGAGCAGGTGGAGCGTCTGGCCCGCACGGATACAGTGCGGGCTGCCTTCGCGGCCGGACAGAAGCTGACGCTGCACGGCTGGGTCTATAATTTGCGCGATGGGCACATCAATCCGCTGGTCGAGTATCAGGCGGACAGCGCGGCCAAAATCACAGGCGACGGCGTAGCTGCTCAGGCGACACAGGCGGCCTGATCGCCGGTCGGGACGAGGCCGGATAATAAACAAAAGGGCGCGTTTCCGAATGGAAGCGCGCCCTTTCCTGTATGTGCGGGCCGGGAATCGATCGCCGGGTTAGATTTTCACACTCAGTGTCACACGGATGTCGCGACCGGCGAGCGGTGCGTAGTCCTTGAGGACGCTTGCGTGCCGCCGCGCAACGACATCGAACAGATTATTCCCCGAGAGCAGGAGCGACGTGCGCGTGCTGCCCGGCAGCTTCCACGCGAGCGATGCGTTGACCAACGTGAAGGACGGCGTAGTCGTCTCGACGCCAGCGACGCGATCCTGCGCGAAGTCATGCTCCGCCTCGACGCGTGCTGTGAGCGATTGCCCCTCCCAGCTCACGCCGCCCAGGATGCGCAGTGGAGGAATGCGCGGTGCGGGGCCATATCCGGTGACGGTTGCACGCACATAATCGATCATTCCGTCGATATGAATCTCTCCACCGCCGACCGAGGCGACATGCGCGTCGGCCTGCGCCTCGAAGCCGAGATAACGCGCGGGCGCCTGCGAGAACTGGAAGCAGGGGAACTCCAGCTCTGCGCCGCCATTCGCTGCCTGGCAGGCGGCGTCCTCGACAATGCGATCGAAGATGAAGCTGCTGAAGCGATTGTAGAAGCCGGTGAGGCTGACATGATAGCCAGGCCCTGAGCCATGCAGTGTTGCCTCGACGCCCCAGCCACGCTCGGTGCGGAAGGTAGGATCGCCCAGTTCGAACGCTTGCGTGCCGGCATGATTGCCGCGCGCGAAGAGCTCGTCGGCAGTGGGCGCGCGCTCCGAACGGGAGAGGTTGAGGCCCACCCGCCAATTGGTGGCGAGACGATAGCTGGCGCCGAGAGAGCCTGAGACGGTATCGAAGCTGCGCTTGTAGTCTGGTGAGCCGAGGACATCGTCGGCCGCCGCTTCGATGTCGTTATGCTCGAAGCGCCCGCCGGCCTCGAGCCGCACGTCGCCCAGATCAAGCGACTGGAGCGTGAACAGGCCGTAAGTGGTGCTGTCCGTGCGCGGCAGGAACTTCTCCTCGCCCTCGATACGGCTGGACCGCTGAAGCAACTGGCCGCCGATCGCACCGTCCCACGCACCGCGCCGGGTCTGGATGAGATCGAGCCGGGCCTCCAGCCCCTGCGCGAAGAAGCGGGTATGCACATCGCTGCGGTCATCCGCGGAGACTTCCGCATGTTCGTAGTCGGCCCAGCCGGCGCGCAGGCGGATCTGATCGAGAAAGCCGCCATTGACCGGAGCCACCGCGCGCAGATCGGCACGAGTCTGGTTCATGACGATCGCGACTTGCTCGGCGCCCTCATGGCTGTGACCTTCGCCGTCGCCTGTGCCTTCACCCTCATCTTCATGGTCATGATCTTCGCTCGTTAAATAGCGAATGGGCACGCCATAGGAGGAATGGAGCTTGCCGACCGAAAAGCCGATCGAGCCGCCGTTATCGGCAATGAAGGTAAGCCCGCCGGTATAGTTCCAGTTTTCCATGGCGGAGTTGGGCAGACGGCCGGACAAGTTGGCGAGGTCGCGAATTTCCTGCTCATCGCTCGCGCGCGCCTCGGCGCGCTGCGTGGCGCCCAATATGGCGCCGCCGGTGCGCAAATCGCGGGTCTTGAGATAGGTGCCGTCGGCATGGAACACGAAGCCGCCGCCGAGCGCGATCTCGGTCTTGCCAGCGATTGAACGCTCACGGGCCGCGCTACCGAACGTGCCGTTCGCCGCCAGATCGAAACCACCCTCCGGCAACCGGCTGGGAATGCGGCCGTCAATGATATTGACGACGCCGCCGACCGCCGATGAGCCGTAAAGCAGGGCGGCGGGGCCGTGCAGCACTTCGATGCGCTCGGCAAGCAGCGGATTGATCGCCACGGCATGATCCACGGAGGTGGCTGAAGCGTCGAAGCTGCCGATGCCGTCCGTCAACAGACGAATGCGATCGCCCGCGAAGCCACGCAAGATTGGGCGTGACGCGCCGGGGCCGAAAGAGGTGGAGGACACGCCGGGCTGCTGCGCGAGCGTGTCACCGATGTTCGAGCGGATGCTCCGAGTCAGTTCTTCGCCTGAGAGCACGCTGGTTCCGCCCAATATGTCCGTGTGGCTGCGGGGAATAAGCGCGGTGACGACGATCTCCTCCTGACCACCGTTAGTGACGGGATCGTCGGGGCCGCGCTGCGCGAACGCGGCTTGAGGTGCGGCGAATAGAAGCGTGGCGGAAGCAAGGAGGGTGGTGCGGACGGAGAGAGTCATCAAGCAGCGCCTATAACGTTACAACATATCATTGAGCTGATAAGCATATGTTGCGCTGCACGCAAGGTGGGAATGTGGGTCAAGGCCCTGATGGAAGAGATTATTCGTCTCGCGGGAAAGGCGGTTCGTCGTCCCTGAAGTCAGAACGGTCGAGTCGCTGCCGAGCCTATGCGAGCAGTCCGGCGTCTCGCGGGAGTATAATAGAGATAGACTTTGTCCCTTTTCCTCCGTCATTCCCGCGAACGCCGGAATCCAGTCTGCACAGTGGCAAAGTTGGACCTGACGCTCGGATAGGCATTTCGTTGACCTTGAAGCCAGCAGGAAGGATCGAGGGTAATCCTCATTGCAAGGCCGCTGATGGATTCCCACGTTCGCGGGAATAACGAAGAGAGTGGGCGTTTGCGCTCACCCCGCCGCCGCTGTCCCCATCACATCTCGCTTTTCTACGCGCTTTGTGATCTGATCATCGCAAATGCGAAGGGCGGTCCATGATAGCCTTGGTGATATGCCAGTTTGCCGTCAGTCTGGGCGCGCCATCGCTGGAGGGCGTCACGTTCGACTTGTCCAGGGTGAAGCCGAGCGACCCGGACGCGATCATCGTCACGGGGCGTCGGACAGATCATCGGCTGAAAACCGACAATAGCCCGGCAGAGCCGCCGCCGATCCGCGCGGAAATCCGCTTGTTCGGGAATGTCCGCGCCTCTGCGGAGGTCGAACAAAACGTCCTTGCAAACGGCGCAATAAGTGACCGAGCGATGATCAAACTGAAGATCCCGTTCTGAGCCAGCCGCTGGCTCTTCACCGGGTCGCCAAGAGGATCAGTGCGTCGCGCTTGCGAGCGTTTTCGCTGTGACGGTTGCCGTGCCGGGCGCTGTATCTGTCACGGGCTTCGCTGCCGCCACCCCTACGGGAAGGCGCCTCAGCTCGGCCAGGCGCGCACGGAACGCGGAGAGGGCTGCGCCGGAGAGCTGCGCTGCCTGCGTGAACTTCATGGAGGACGGGTTCACCGTCGCCCCGTTCCGATAGAGCTCATAGTGGAGATGCGGGCCAGTGGAGAGGCCGGTCGAGCCGACATAGCCAATGACCTGCCCACGCCGGACGCGTTCGCCCACTGCCGCCGCGATCCGGCTCATATGCGCATAGCCCGTGGCCATATTGCCCGCATGCTGAATGCGGACATATTTGCCGTGGCCGCCGTGCCAGCCCGCCATGGTGATGCGCCCGTCCGTCACGGCATAAATGGGCGTGCCCCATGCCGCCGCGATATCGATGCCGGCATGCATACGTGCATAGCCAAGGATGGGGTGGAAGCGCTTGCCGTAATTGGACGAAACGCGGCCCGCGACGGGCTGCGCGAGAAGATTGCGGCGCTCGCCCACGCCCGACGCCTCGAACCATTGCTCGCGCCCGTCCTGGTTCCAGCGAAGCATGGTAATGGCCTTGCCGCGTGCGCGCTCAAGACCCGCGAAGAGAAGCTGTCCGGTCTCGCTTTCGCCAGTGGCCGCCCGGCGATGCGCCACGATCATATCGAAGCGGTCGTTCGATCCAACATCGCTGCCGATCTCGAGGCGGGTGGCGAGAACCTTGAGGTAGGCCTGAATGGTCGCCGGATCAGCGCCAGCTGCACGCGCCGCACGATAAAGACCGTTCCCCACCGTGCCCCTGATGCGCAGGGGCGTATTATCGACGGCGATGGGGATGCGCCGGAGCGAAAGCGCCCCGTTCTCCCGCGTGACTTCCAGCGCCAGTTCGAGCCGGGCGCGGACAGAGAGCTTCTCCAGCGGGCGGGGCACATCGCGATTGGGGCGCCTGCCAAGGACGAGGCGCACGCGCGTGCCCGCCGAGATGCTGCGCGGATCGACCGCGCCGGCAATGAGGGCGAGGGCGTCTTCCGCGTCACGGTCGCTCACGCCCGAGCGGGAAAGCGTGCGTGCGAAGCTACCCCCCGTGCCGAGCGCAGCGTCCAGTTCGATCTGCGGGCGTTCCGGGGTCTGGGCGAGAGGCGAGACGGCATCGGTCGGCCCCATGCGGAAGCCGCTGTCGCCGCCCAAAGCGAGGGCGTTGACCATCTGCGCCCGATACTGATCGAAATGGTCGCGTGTCAGCTCGGGCTCGGGCGCTGCCGGGACGGGCTGGATGCCCGGCGACAGGAGCAGCATTGTGGCGCAAAGAACGGTGCAGGTCGCAAGGCCGCGCCACCAGGTGCGCGAGCCGATGTTCCGGCCAAGGTCTGGGACGAGATCGACGTCCTGAGCCCAGCTTTCGGCATATTCGCGAAGGCGAGCCGTTCGTGCTACAGGAAGCGCTGCGGCGCGATTCAGCCAGAGCGCCGCGCTGCCACCGGTCGAGCCGGGCTGGAACTCTATCTTCTGAAACACGTTAAACGTCGACCCCCGAGGTCCGCTCCGCTCGCCGCGCGTCCGGTTTCGGCGCCGGCTTTGCGCGACTTTTGTGAAGGCTGGTGGTTAAAGTCAAATAAACGCGGCCCTTATGAGGCAGCGCGTGCGATGAGCCGTGCGTTCGTGCGGCCAAGGCGATCGTCGGCGTCCCATGAAAACGCGCTTCAGCCAAAGTCCTTGCGTCTGCCCCCGATGTCCCTCACCTAAGGTTCCATCATGACCAGCTTTGCCCGTTCGGCGCTCGTCGCCGTGCTTGGGCCAACAAACACGGGCAAGACCCACCTCGCGATCGAGCGGATGTGCGGTCATTCAAGCGGGCTCATGGGCTTTCCGCTCCGGCTGCTGGCGCGCGAGGTCTATGATCGGGTCGTAGCGCTCAAGGGGGCAGGACAGGTAGCGCTGGTGACAGGCGAGGAGCGGATCGTCCCGCCGGGCGCGCGCTATGTGCTGGCGACATCGGAGGCAATGCCGGTTTCTGGCAGCAGAACCGAAGCACCTGTCGTGGGTGGCCTGCGGGATTTCGCTTTCGTCGGCGTTGATGAGGTGCAGCTCGCGGGCGACCGGGAGCGGGGCCATGTCTTCACCGACCGTTTGCTCCATGCGCGTGGCCGTGAGGAGACGATGCTGCTCGGTTCCGCCAGCATGACGCGGACGGTGAGCGCACTGCTGCCCGAAGCCGAAATCATTGCCCGGCCGCGCTTTTCCACACTGAGCTACGCCGGCTCCCGCAAGCTCTCTCGCCTGCCGCGCCGATCCGCCGTCGTCGCCTTCTCGATCGAGGAAGTCTATGCCGTGGCGGAGCTGCTGCGGCGCCACAGGGGCGGAGCGGCGGTCGTGATGGGATCGCTCAGTCCGGCGGCGCGCAACGCGCAGGTCGCGATGTTCGAGGCGGGCGAGGTTGACTATCTGGTCGCGACGGACGCCATCGGCATGGGCCTCAACCTCGATCTCGATCATGTGGCCTTCGCCTCGCTCCGCAAATTTGACGGCCAGCGCACCCGCCGGCTCACAATCGCCGAGATGGCGCAGATCGCGGGCCGCGCCGGCCGCCACCAGCGGGATGGGACATTCGGCGACCTCGCGTCGAGCGATGCGCCGCCGGCCTTCACGCCCGAGGAGATCGAGCGAATCGAGGCGCACCGGTTCGATCCCGTCGAGCGGATCTACTGGCGCCGCTCCGACCTGCCGATGGACAGCATCTCGGCCCTTTTGGACGCGCTGGTCGAGCGACCCGACCGGCCGGAGCTGGCGGCAGCGCCCGAGGCAGTCGATCTCGCGCTGCTGCGCTATCTTTCGAGCCAGCCGGACGTGATCGCGCGGGCGCGCGGCGCCGCGCAGGTCTCGCGCCTCTGGGCGGCCTGCTCCGTGCCCGACTTCCAGAAGCTGGGGGTCGAGGATCATGGCCGACTCGTTCACCGGCTCTGGCAGCATCTCTCCGAAGGCGACGGCCTCATTCCGCACGACTGGTTCGCAGGACAACTTGCCCGGCTGGACAATGTGCAGGGCGATGTTGATGCGCTGGCTGGACGCATCGCTGCCGCGCGCATCTGGGCCTATGTATCGCAGCGGCCCGACTGGCTGCGGCACCCGGCAGAAATGGCGGAACGCGCCCGCGCGCTGGAGGAGCGCCTTTCCGACGCGTTGCACGGAGCGCTGCGCCAGCGCTTCGTTGACAAGCGCTCCGTCGTGCTGATGCGCAAGATCCATCAGGACGATGCGCTGTTGCCTGTGGACGTGGAGGGGAATGGCGCTGTATCTGTGGATGGCCATCATATCGGCCGGCTTTCCGGTTTCCGCTTCATTGCCGACCCCGCAGCGCGGGCGGGCGAGAAGCGGTTGCTGATCGCCACTGCCGAACGGAGACTGGGAAAGCATTTGAAGGAAAAGGCAGAAAAGCTGGTCGCGGCGGAGGACAAGTCCTTCTCGCTCGCGGCTGCGCCGGGAGACGCGCCCGCCATCATCTGGGAGGACATGCCTGTCGCCAGCCTGCGGGCCGGCAAGCAGCTGCTTGCGCCGGAAATCGGTCTCGACACCGGCCTTGCGGCGTTGCCGCAGGAGACGCAGCAAGCAGTGCGCGAGCGACTGGCGCGCTGGATCACCGCGCAGCTGGAGCGGCATGTGCCCACGCTCACTCGCATGGAGGCGACAGCACGGGACGCCGAGACGCCGCCAAGCGTGCGCGCGGTGCTGGCGCAGTTGGTCGATGCCGGCGGCATCATGGCGCGGCGGCCGCTCGACGAGTCGCTGGGGCTGATCGCCAAGGACGACCGGCCACATCTGCGCAAGGCGGGTGTGGTAATCGGCGTGCTCGATCTCTTCCACCCCGGCCTCATCAAGCCGGGCGGCGCGCTGTGGCGCATGGCGCTGCTCTCGCTGCGGCGAGGTAAGCCCACAGTGGCGCTGCCGCCGGCGGGCGCCGTGATGCTGCCTGCCGAGGGCGAGGGCGCGTGGTCAGACGAGATTGGCGCGCGAATTGGTGGCTTCCGGCGTCTGGGCGATGTCTATCTGCGCATCGACATCGCCGAGCGGCTGGCCCGTGCCGCGCACGAAGCCATTGCCAAGGGGCAGCCTTATCTGGCGAGCGATCCCATGATCGTCTCGATCGGCCTTCCGGAGACCGCGTTTCTCGAACTTATGCGACAGTCGGGCTTTCGCGCGATTCCGGATGCAACCGAAGGAGCGGTGAACTGGGCGTTCAAGGGACGGCCCAAGCCGCGGCCGCGGCCGGAACGCGAGGGGGCGGGGCCGCGAGGCAATGCCCCCCGGGAAGGCGCCGGGCCTGAGAACGGTACCCGGGAAGGCGGTCGCCCGCCCCGTCGTAATGCTCCCGCGCGCGATGGCGCACGCCGTCGCCCCACCGAAGAGCGCGCGCCCCGGAGCGAAGGCGCGCCAGCGAAGAGCGCCGGGCAAGCGACCAGCAAGGCTCTGGCAGGGCTGGCCGCTTTGCTCGGGCGTGAGGAATAGGGCGCTGCCGGCCCAGGCTCTGGCACAGCAGCCCGGCGCCGGCCCCAGCCTGCGGATCGACAAGTTCCTGTGGTTCGTGCGACTCGCTCCTAACCGGTCAACTGCGCAGGCGCTGGCCGAGCGCGGCGTGATCCGGCTCAACGGGCGCCGTGTCGAACGGGCGCACGCAGCCGTGCGGGTGGGCGATCTCATCACGGTGCCGCAGGACATGCATGTTCGCGTCGTCCGCGTCGCGGCGCTGCCGGTGCGGCGCGGCCCTGCGAGCGAAGCGCAGCTCTGTTATGAGGATATCCGGCCCGGCGAAGGGACCAACACGGGCGTCCCTCCCGAGTCTGGCGGTTGACGGGCGCGCTGGTGCCGCATATCGCGCTCCCGCGAGGCGGGAAACCGCGCGACGACGAGGGAATGAATCGATGACCTATGTGGTGACGGACGCCTGCATCCGCTGCAAATATATGGATTGCGTGGAAGTCTGCCCGGTCGACTGTTTCTATGAAGGCGAGAACATGCTCGTCATCAACCCGAGCGAGTGCATCGATTGCGGTGTGTGCGAGCCGGAATGCCCGGCTGAGGCTATCCTGCCGGATACGGAGAGCGGACTCGAGCAGTGGCTGGAGCTTAACGCGCAGTATTCCGCTGAATGGCCCAATATCACCACCAAGGGCGAGGCGCCTGCGGACGCCGATGCGCACAAGGGCGAAGACGGGAAGTTCGAGAAATATTTCTCCGCCGATCCCGGCACGGGCGGCTAAGCGGCGTTCAGCTGCTTTTTGCCGCAATAAAAGTTCGTTCCGTCTTTGGAAGCCGCCCGTCTGTACGCCGGGCTGGCTTTTTTGTGACGAATCTGTTAACAGGGTGCTGTTGACGGCGACGCTCAGTCGCCCGGGAGCCAGTCGCATGACATGTCGCAGGGGAGGCGTTTCTACGCCTTGATGGATTTAGAAAAGACCCCTGCAATTCTCCTTCAGCCAAATCCCACAGATAAGAAAGGTTCGCACATGGCTGCAAAAGCACTGTCCTTTGATGTCGGCGATTATGTCGTCTATCCCAAGCACGGTGTGGGCCGCGTGATCGAGCTGCAAAGCCAGAAGATCGCCGGAATCGACCTCGAACTCTACGTCCTGCGGTTCGAGAAAGAGCGCATGACGCTCCGAGTGCCCACCAACAAGGCCGAGAGCGTGGGAATGCGCAAGCTCTCCAGTGACAAGACACTGGGTGAAGCGCTCGACACACTCAAGGGCAAGCCCAAGGTGAAGCGCACCATGTGGTCACGCCGTGCGCAGGAATATGAAGCGAAGATCAACTCGGGTGACCTCGTGTCGATCGCCGAAGTGACGCGCGACCTCTTTCGCGCCGACGATCAGCCCGAGCAGAGCTATTCCGAGCGGCAGATCTTCGAGGCGGCATCCAGCCGGCTTGCGCGCGAACTCGCCGCGATGGAGCAGGTCGACGAGCCCACTGCCCTCAAGAAGATCCTCCAGATCCTCAACGAGGCGGCGCCGAAATATGCGCGCGAGCGCGTCGAGGGCTGAACGCCTTCAAAAACTGACAATGAGAGGGGGCGTCGAGAGGCGCCCCTTTTTCTTGCCTTCGCATCTCTAGGTGTATTATGTATGTGATACACAAAGGGAGATGATGAATGACTGTGCGCTATGAGCGACGCCTCACTCTGGGCCTGGCGGCCGCGCTGGTGCTGATGCCCGCCTTCACGGCCTGCTCGCGCAATAGCACCCCCTCCCAGGTTCAGGCGGACGGCGCAGTCAGAGGCGGTGGGACGGCCGGTCTGCGCGGCTTCACCAAGGTGGCCGCGACGGGGTCAGACAATGTCGAAATATCTGTGGGCCCCAATTTTTCCGTTCGCGCGACCGGAAGCAAAGCCGTGCTCGACTCGCTGCGTTTTGATGTGGATGGAGACACGTTGAAGGTCCGCCGAGAAAATAGCCCTTTTTTCAGCTACTCTTCCGCCACCATTCACATCAGTCTTCCGAGCCTGACCGGCGCATCGACAGCAGGATCGGGCGGCATCAAGATCGACGGGCTGACGGGCAGTAAGGTTGCGCTATCGGTGAAGGGATCGGGTAACATCTCCGCGGCATCGATCGCGGTGGACGCGCTCGATGTCTCCGTGAGCGGATCGGGGAGCTATGATCTGGCTGGCACTGCCCGGCAGGCAAATGTCTCCGTTGCCGGTTCCGGCACTGTCGAAGCGGACAGATTGAAAGTCGACCACGCCGATATTTCCGTGCGTGGCTCGGGCAGTGCTTCGCTGGCATCGGACGGCGAGGTGTCGGTAAACCTGCGCGGCTCCGGCAATGTCCATGTGAAAGGCAAGGCGCGATGCAAAAAGCTGAACGTCGGCTCAGGCGAGGTGACGTGCGGATAAGCGGGCTGATTTGAGAGCCGGGCGGCGGGTTGTCTGGACTAGCGCACAAAAGCGGACTGTCCGGACACGACGACGAAACGGACGGTCGAGGTTGTTGATTTGAAGTTTGATGAGGTCAGACTTAGCTTTTGGGGATGATGGAAGCGCTCTTCGCCACTTTGCTGTTCATCGGTTTCGACTGGCTCGCTGCTGGAAGAGTCGCGGCGTACTATTCCGACTTCGAATACCGATTTTGGCCGTTGTCAAAACATAGAGCAATTTCAGTGGTGTTGATGGCCATCGTCGTTTTTGCGACGGTATACCGAGGTCTTGGGACACCTCTCTGGGAGATTATTCCTTTTGGTGCCGCGCTGTCCTTTTGGATCGGAGCGATCCTGGCTGACGTTACGAAGCAGCGTAGGGAGTATGTCTCCCCTCCACCGAGCGACCGCTACGGCAGCTAGCCCCGACGAAGTCGCCGTTCTCGGCCCTGCGTAGCGACCTGAAAACCGGCCGTCCGCTCCCCCTATCCTTCAGCCACCGGGTCACAACTCGATCTTGCGAAAGCGACGCTCAAGGGGGGAGCGGATCTGCGCCTCATTCCTACTTCGCGGGCTTGTCGCTCCACCAGGAAAGCGTGTGCACGTCATGCGCGCTCGTCCAGATGCCCTTGGGCGTATAGCGTAAGGCGCCGCTGCCAGCTGCCTTGCCGGCACGCAGCACGACCTCCATCTTCTTCGGGTCAATCACCGCGAAGGTCTGGTCATCGGTGGTGCGGAGCCAGATCTTGCCTCCGCCAGCATCGATGTCGCCGAACTTGAGATTGGCGCCGACCTTCACCCGGCCGGTCACTTCGACCTTG
>PJTZ01000185.1_pt1 | contig 26222 bp, 20 predicted proteins | sample 1512131 | NCBI WGS metagenome assembly PJTZ01 (sample SAMN08177679, study PRJNA422409) | Soil metagenome, whole genome shotgun sequencing project. | reverse complement strand
TCCGTATGTTTTAAATCCTGGAAGGATTTTATAAGGAGGGAATTTCTTCCCAAAAGATGACCATTACAGGAATGGTGCAAATAGAAAATAGCGTTCACACGCTATTCAGATTTAACAAATATATACAAAAATTTCTATAAAAGCAAAAAGGAATTTCCGGGAGGTGTTCCAAAATTCAAAAAATACAAATCCAATATCCAGAGATATCTCCCCAAATCGAACAGCATAAGGCTTACAAAAGAGCGTTAGAAATGACGGTTAATTTCCAAAGCGATAACTTAATGACAATAAAACCTTCCTATTATCCGGAAAATCCGAATAAAAAATTGTTAAGTCTCCGTATGTACTTGTTAACTGTGGGTTGGCATTTCTAAGCAAGCCATTTATAGCCAACTTGATCATCCCGCGGTCACCAAACATTTTCTTTTCAGCCGCTAAGTCCATACCATACCGTTGATCTGTACGCACTGGCCCTGTCGTAACGCCGGAGCTATAATACAACGAAATTTCAGAGCGAAACCCATATTTAAACAGAAGTGTCTGACGACTATTGGCTGTCCAACTCGAACCTTTAGAAGCTAAATTAGCCTCTCCGATTTCCCCTGTATAATCATTATAGAATGCATTGACATAATGACTGGCAGACCACCATGAATTCACCCTTTGATTATACATTACACTCGCACTGTAATTAAGATAACGTCCGATATTTTCAGGCCGAGCTAAGTTTTCACCCACCCTATCCCCTTGACGTATAATCCAGTTGATAATATCCCGTCCATAAAAGACACCCACGGTAGTAAACAATTTATTTCTATAACCATGCCCTATTTCAGTGATATAGCTCTTCTCCGGCTTTAGGTCAGGATTACCTTCAAAGTAACTATAGGCGTCCTCATAGATCCGAAATACATTGATATCATGATCACCTGGACGCTCGATACGACTACTGAACGAAGTTCTTAATGTATTGTCGTCATTCAGATTATATAATAAAGATCCGCTCGGGAACAAATCAAAGTAGCGTTGGTCATTTTTCTTGTTGAGCGTAACCTGATTTGCATTAATAAACGTGTACTCGCCCCGCAGCCCGGCTTGATATTCCAATTTTTTATATTTTCCCGAATAAATAGCATACAAGGCCTCAATATGTTGCGTGTATTGGAAACGGTTAGACGTAGCTGCATCCGGCATCCAGTTTCCATTATCCAGTACGGTATTGACCACATCGTTGTTGATAAAAAAGTAAGTCCCTTTCCAGCCGAGTTCAATTTTACTTGCATCTGCGAAGGGCCGGCTATAATCCAATCTTCCAGCGTAAGTTGTATTGCTCAAATCTTGCACATTGGTACGTCCTGTAGAAGTTTTTGTATCATTTTGGAGATTAGAAATATCCGTTTCAAAACGATTATTATAATCATTACCATGCGGAGCAAAATCAAAATTGAATTTCAAGAAGTGATCTTCTCCCTCATATTTATTTGCATAATTGACATTGAACGTCCAATTTTTAAAAGATTCGTCAAACCGGTTCTGACTCCACGCGCGTTCCGCATGTACCTGACTGGGATAACTCCACGTATCCATATCAATAGTAGCGTAAGGCTTATAATTACCTGTCATCCAATGCACACTCCCATCCAATACACCCCCATCAGCGAATTCATACTTTACACCTGCGCGTACACTATTAAACGAAGCATCATCGAGCCTCTTTTTTTCATGCTGCCGTTGAAAGGATAATAAGTTCCCCTGTTCAAAAAAACTTCTTTCCGTCAGGTTATGGCTATTGGTACGGTCGTAGCTTTTATTCCCTTGCACGTACATATCGATACCATTCACTTTATAATGGAGCCCGCCACCAAAACCGCCATGAAATTCTCTCCCTTTCGCGCCGCGTAAGGACACGTCCCCTCCGAAACCCATTCGCGCATTTCGCTTCGTCACAATATTGATTATACCCGCTGTACCTGCGGCATCCTCTCTAGCGGACGGATTGCTCATCAGCTCTAATTTGGAAACTTCAGACGCCTGTAAACCACGCAATATACTAGCCAACTGTTCACCTGTTACATACATATCACGGCCATCTATCCGCACATTCGCACCAGCACGTCCTTGAATGGAAAAATTTCCTTTACCGTCCGAAACCAATCCAGGTGTTTTCTCTAACAGCTCCAACACATTATTTCCCTCTGCCAAGACGCTGCCCTCTACATCAACTACCATTTTGTCAGCGTATTGCCGGATAGCCGCCTGTTTTCCAACAACTTCTACAGCTTCTATTGTTTCCTCTTTCTGTGCGTAAAGCCCCGCTACAAAACATAAAAATAGTATAGATAGTATCGTTGATTTCATTGTAATAATCTCCTTAGTCCCTCCTATTTTGGAAGAACCAGCTTAAGCATATAAATTAAATTGTAACCTTTAAATATTTGTAGACTTTGGCCGAAAACGAACAGTAGGTTTTCTTTTCTTCTTCTTACCCCATTTCCGATTGTACCAAATGATAAAACCCGTAACGGGCAACGAACCCGCTATGAATGTTAAGAAGAAAGCCAAAACTTTTGTCGGAAATCCCCAAATAGACCCCACATGGATATCGTAATTGAGCCTTCGAAATTTCTCTCCCGCACTTAACTCGTAGTAATCTTTATTAAACAGAGAAATACTGTTCGGGAGAAATTCCCCCGTGTATTGATCAAAAGAGTAATAACGATTATTAAACTGACGATCCATATCGTTTCGAATGTATACCGAGATCGTCGCCTCTTTCCTGACCGTATCCGGATACGTTATCGTGAGGTAATGCGGATCTTTATATTGCGTTAAGATCGTTTGAATTTCTTTGTCAAATGCCTGCGGAAACTGTGATACATCAGTAATCTTCGTTGTATCCGAGCTCACCGATGTACGCTCGGCTAGACTCTGCCCCCAGTTTGTAGACCAATAGAGCGCCCGGTTTACCCAAGTGATACCATAATACATGCCTGTAACGGCCAGCAGCAACACCAGCAGAAAAGAATAGAACCCAACGACATTATGTAAATCGATATTTATCCGTTTCCATCCCGCTTTCCACTTTATCTTAAAACTCTTCGCCCGTGTTGATTTCGTCCATTTTTTCGGATACCACCAAATCAACCCCGTGATCAAGGTGATACAGAAAATTAACGTGGCATAGTTGACGATAGGGCGTCCAATATCTCTAGGAAGCCATAGAAACCGATGACCACTAAGTGACCACGCAAAGAAGCTATTTAGTTTTTCGCGCAACTTCGCTTCATCCGAATTATCTTCCTGTTGCAAACCTAAATGTTCACCAGTATATGGATGCAGTAAATTAACTTCTGGTTCCGCGCTTTTGGTCGTATCCGTGCTTTTCACGCGAACGGTAAAAGACACCGGATAGTCCCTTGTATACGTAATGTTCCGTACAAAATCATCTGGATAAAGCGAGTCTGCAATGGCGAGAATTTTGGAAGGAGAAATCAACGATTCACTAGAAGCCAACATATACTGTCTCTCTTTCTTTGGGATCATCAGATCTATGATCTCATAATTGAATACCCATAGGCACGCTGTCAGGCAAACGATGAAAACAATAATACCCGAAATAAGTCCCAGCCAAAGATGAAGCCAGTTATTGACCAATCTAAATATCGATAAATTTCTCCTTTTTCCCTTTGCAGACATTTTTGAATTTATTTCACCTCGAAACTCATGGAGCTGGCCCGGCTGTACTCTTCAAAATCTTGCCCTGCAACCTTTTCTCTTTTGGATGCTTCCGCAAAATACTTTCCCGTCCATTCCGGCGTAAATCTAGCCACACCCTGTTCATCTGTTTCTATCCATCTTATCCAACCACTAGGTGCAATAATTTGGATAAATGAATGCGGAGCCGGTTTACCTTTTTTGTAAAATGTCAACGAAACTTCCTTCTTATTTTTATAAGAGCGTTCATCTGCATAGACCAATAACTCGTTACCAATATTTGATGCCGTATTTCCTACCGTTGCATTTCCCACTTGGATGGTCGCCACAGCATTGATTTGATATTGCGTTTTAGCTCCCTCTTTTCGTTCTGTATCTTGCTGTAACGAGACGTGATAGACACCATCCTGATCTGGGATAAATGTTGCCAATAGATGGTCTGCTTGTGCGGTCGTTGTCAAAGATTCTTTGCTGCCATCGGGTTTTGTCAACGTCAATGTAATCTGCATACCCTCCTTATACCACCACCATTTCGATCTTTCCTCGTGCTCATCGGGCTCGCCATATACCACTTTTACCGTATGCGATTTACCTTTCGTTCCTTTTAACGCCGTTTCTATAAATACAGCGTGTGCTGATACCGACACTACGCAAAAGAATGTCAGGATAACTACTATTAATTTTTTCATACGTTATTTTAGTTTATTTACATGATACACGTGCGTAATACCACCATCAATCTCGGCGCCGCGTTTTACACTATTCGTTGTTGGGTCATACTCGTAGACATACCATTTCGAAGCATCTGTTTTAAACACATCGTATAGCTTGCCATTCTCCATCAGATTCATGGTCGTTTTAGGCTCTGCACCTCCGGTCAGAATTCGTAAATCGGCGGTTACTTTCTTATTTGCCGGGTCAACAACAAACGGACTGATATAAGCTTTACCGTTACCCAGCTTCTGAATAGTAGAAGATGAGGTATTTTTGAAAACATTATAATCTTTCAAATCAAAGAAATAGTCTTTATCAATCTCTGTTTCTCCCGCTTTGATACGTAATAGACCATATGTTGCGGGAGCGATTTTCTTGGTCAGAAAGTATAAATCGTCGTTGTCATCTAAGAATGTCGTGTTATTGACTTCCCAGTGACCAGCTACCACGCCCCCTCTAGGGTCTTTCAATAGTTTACCGTTAGCCATAGAAGGATAATCGCAAACATAAACAAACGTTGAATCCAATATATCTTTATTGCCTGTCCCGTCCGACCCTCTGTATTTGTGTCCTACAAACAACTTGTCGCCCCGGACCGTAAAACTAGTTGGTACCATATAAGGAGCGATATAAGGCTTATTATCAGGTGTAAGTGGTGTATATTTTAAAAATGGAATATCTACATTCAACGTTTTATTGAGTGTCATATCATTGACATTCATAAAATAAAGGGGTTGCTCCAGTACATTTTTTGCCTCATTATAAGTTCCTGCAGTTTTTGTCAAGACCAATTCATCTTTCGAACTGATTTCAGTTAATACTTTCCCTAAATAGAATGTACTTGAAAAAGCATAGTTATTCGTCTCTTTCATTGTTGCATTCTCCTGAATTTCAAGCTGACTGAAACGGGTGCCGTCGTTAGACACATAGAATTTCCCCTGATAATTGTATGCATATACACCATAGTAGGCTGCCGGTAGGTAACCTGAAATATCGATCCCTTTATTTCCGGCAGGCGTCAATAGGGTATCTTTCATTAAATCATCTGTCGTCAAAATATATGATCCTGTAGACGAAGTAACCCATAGGGAATATTCGGTACTGATTTTATCTGTCGGATCGGGTTCATTAGGACTATCTTTACACGATCCCAATAATGTTACCGCTAGTGCGCAGTAAACTAAAATACGATTACGTTTCATTTTTTTATTATTATCTATTTGTGTTAAAATTACATGAGTGATACCCGAAGTTTGACATAAAAAGCTCTACCCGGCTTTTGTAAACGAAAATTATCATAAGCTCTTTCATTCGTCAGGTTTCTAACTTCGCCAGATACATTATACTTATTGCGATGCCAAGAATAGCTTAACATGATGGAGTGCACATTCTGGCTTGGGATATGATTTTTCGATGCTAATGATCCTAAGTGTGCATCACTCAAATAATACCAATGTGTATAATGTGTAGTCCATGATAATTGCGTCCGGCTCCCTTCCTCAAACCAGTCATTTTGTGCTACGCCAATGTCTAGATTTCCATATATCCAAGGTCTATTCGGGATTTGATAGCCATACGTCAAGCTTACTTCCTGATTTGTTTCGTCGGTGTATTTATTATTGTCCAGCGCTTTATCGTAACTCGCATTGACGGTTGCGGTAATCACATCTTTGTAACCATAACGGATTTCCGTTTCGGCTCCATACAGCTTCACACCTGGAATATTGTGCGCCTGAAATTTTGATTGACCATCAGCCGTCACGATACGCGTATTGATATAATCTTTGGCTAAACGATAAAAGCCGCCAATATCCAGGTTAATAAAATGGTTATCGTTCAAAAAAGTATTGTAATAAAACCCAGCATTCAAATTATCGCTTCGTTCCGGTTTCAAATCCCAATTAGCTATTTGATTCTGGCCATCGCCATATAATGCATTCATCGTCGGCATATTGTATGCCCGCTCCGCAGAGAATTTTGCACCTCCATCTGTAAAAATCCGATACCTGGATGCGAAACTATATCCTTGGTAATTAAAATATTTCGCATAAGAAACTATCGATCCATTTAGAAGCTGATGATTCGCATCGAACTCCCGTTCATCCACTTCTTTATATGTATCCAAGCCATAATATTTAATAGCCACATTATTCACCAAGCGCTTATTGAACCATTGATTTTGCCAAGACAATCCAACGATATGCCGTGTCATACGGCTCGGTAACCCGGATTTATTATAGTCTAATATCCTATCATAGGTTTGTCTGTTATTGGTGTTGACGTTATAATTCACGTTCAAGCTATGGTTGCGTTCATCGTCAAAATCATAGTTGAAATTGGATCGCGCTAAAAAGTTGGTCGTATTTTGCTCTTCGTGTTGTTGGGGGTTTACGTCTGATGGGTTTTTACCGGCAACCCACGTTCCACTCCAATCGTAGTTGTAAAGAGCGGTATCACGGATAGTAGCTACATCATAGCTGGAACTTGCATAGATATCCGCAAACAAACGATTCACCAAAAAATCCTGCTTTTTATAACTTATTGTTGGCATCACGTACTGTGATGCTCTCCAATCACCCCCGTTAACCGCATTTATAGTCGCTCCCAACTGGTTTTGCTTATTATTTGCAGCATAGGTCAACCCTACAAAGAACTGGTCCGCCCAACTTTTGTCCCGTAATCCGACTTCGATCTGCCCCATGGCCGAATAATAGCGATCTCTGAATCTTTTGACTTTATCGATCGGAACAAACTTATTGTCAACCGTTTTTTCATATACCACACCATACTGAGGCTCACTATACATCGTGTAATTATTATCAGAATAATTATAGAATGCATTCGTACGTACAGACAATTTATTTTTAGGATTGGTATACATGCCTACCAAAGCAGCCTGATGCGTATTGAAAGAACCGTGGCTATAACTCAAGTCCAGGTAGTGTCTTGATCGTTGTTTTGTAATAATGTTTACCGCGCCTCCCAAAGCATCGGAGCCTAAGAAAGCCGGCACAACGCCTTTATAAATTTCGATCCGGTCAACCAAGTTTACGGGGATATTGTTCAGCGACATGGAAGATCCAAAATTATCCATCGGAACACCATCGATATATATCTTCGCATCCAATCCGTTGATACGAAATACAAAATTTGACCCCAAGCCACCATCTTCACGAAATGTAACGCCTGGTGCGGTACGCAATATTTGATTTATATTTGCCGTCTGGTTCGCATGTACATTCATATCAATTACGCTCACATTGAAACCCGATCGTTTTATTTCTGCCACTTTTCGTTCATTATCGGTTTTGCCAAAGCGCGAAACAGTCACTTCCTCTATAGCGTTGCGATCTTCCTTCAGCTGAAAGTCGTGTATGTATTTTCCGTTCCATGTACGTTGCTCGGCCACATAGCCTACAGCGGTGACGTAGAGGATTGTCTGGTTTGATAGATCTGCGGGAGCCAGTTTATAATATCCGTCTACATCAGATGATGTCGCTATATGTTGATCCTGAACAGTGATAGTAGCACCTTGGATGGGTTTTCCAAAATTGTCTTTGACAAATCCCGAAATAGCACGCTTATCCGTTGTCTGCGCGTCCGCAATTACCGTTAAAATGATGAATAGTATAAAAATAGATGTTGACTTCAAATCTTATTTAGATTAAGTATATATAGGAGAGTAGCACATACTTAATTTTACCGAAGGTATATGGTTAACTATTTTAACAAAGAAAAGCTAAACAACTGACTACGAGATTTATAAATTTGTCGTAAAATAATACCGGGGCGTATTATTTTAGGTAATCCAAGCGGACGGTATAATTTGTTGTATTCGGAAGTTTGATTCCTTTCGAAACCTCTTTTGTCTTTAGGTTGTATTTCCACACGCGATGTTCGTCATTCGAATCATCGATAGCAACATAGATATACTGGTCATCGCTCCAGACGTTCTCTTTCTGCGTGCCCTTGTCTAAGGGAAAATTGATTTTTTCAATCGCACCTGTTTTTAAATCGACCACTCTATACTCAAACTGGTACACCGAATGAAAATTGGAAAAATCGGTATATAAATTTTTTTGTTCGTTACGGATCACCGCTTTGCCATCGCCAACGTACCACATTCCATACGCATGATTGCCAATTGCGTCAGAAATATTGATCATATACGTAGCATCAACGAGATGTTGCCCTTTCTTTTTTCTAAAAATCGCCGTCGGCAATTTGACATTATTTCCCAAAGCTATACCGGGATTTGTCATAAAATAATAATCACCTATTTCATCTTTGAAGCTATAGGACTGTATGATATTATATCCCCCTGGATACGTAGAACGGGTTTCTTTTTGGACATTTCTAATCTCCAAATTACCGTAGTTTATCGTCGCATAATAGGTCGTATCCGATGTCGTGTGTCCATACTTGCCTTTGGATTTGAAAAACGAATACGCCAGCCACAGATCGCCTTTATCGAAATCCACCAGACCAACATGCAATGCCCAAAATTCATCCGTCGCATGTGGCAGTATAATCGTATCCTCCCTCACGATCTTCATCTCCTTCACATTGATCTGATACACGCGAGCTTGACTTTTTTTCTCCGCTATATCTTCCCGACATACTGCCAGTAAATTTTCTTCGTCTTTCCAGCTTACCGTTTCGATATTATTGTTGCGCAGCTGCAAGCTGTCGACAGGTATCAGCGATGCACCCTGCAACTGGTATTTCGTAAAGACACTGCTATTATCTGATAAACGATAAAACGAGCCTTTTTTTTGGAGGTATTCCCTTTCCCCGATGCGGGAAGTAGACAACGGAATCTGTATGGAAGCATCTTCATCCTCGTCCAAACTCTCGACCAACAGAAAACTGGTCGGCGTTTCCTCTTTGTTAAACAAACAAAGAACAAAATTTGGATCGATATTTTGTTCCGTTATCTGATTACAAGAAAAAAGAAAAATCGAAATGAAAAACGACAAAAAAACCAATGCTCTCATCCTGTACACCTAAATACTGCGAAATTGCTCTTTGATTTTTATTTGCATATTGGATGGCAAAAACGCCAAATCACTTTTTTGAAAGACCACAATTTTGCCGAAATCAGGCGAATCAGAAATAAAGTATTCTCTACCTGCTTTAAAATTCAATGTATTTTGATCGGCATCCAACAACGTAAAATTTCGTTTTGGTTTAATGATAAGATCACCCGTAAAGGTCAGTTTATTATTAATCAGGTCAATATTTGCCTTGGTATTTCCGCTCAACAACACGTCGTAATGATCTGCTGCGAAAAACTTCGTTTGATCAAACGATTCATTTGCAAAAGAATGCGCATCACGTGTGTCGTATTTAAAATACAAAAGAGAAATTCCGAACAGAACAACAATCGAAGCCGCTGCAGTGACACGTAGCCAACTTATTTTTTTGGTCTTACCAGTGTCCGTGGACACATTGACCCACATCGTTTGCCCAATTTCCGACGGTGCCGTGTTGGTTTCATCAATACTATCCCAGGAATCATTTTCCAACCATTTTTCAACCAATAACTTCTCATCCTCCGAGCATTGTCCCGCAGTATATTTATGAAGTATATCTTGATTGATTTCCATGTTGTCGTGTGTTTATAACCAAAATTACAAAAAACAAATTAATACTAATTTGTTTTCATCATATTTAGGCTCTTACTGAGCTTTAACTTGATAACAGACAGTGCTTTGCTGATATGATACTCTACAGCTCTTTCGGTAATCAGCAAATTATTCGCTATTTCCTTATTTGTCAGCCCTTCTTCACGGCTCATCCTATACACATTTCGACATTGATTAGGCAGGGACTCAACAACAGTATTCAGTTGATTATATAATTCCTTGTAATGAAAATTATCTTCTTCGTAATAAGGCGTCTTATTTTGCAGTATAACTTGGTGATGTCTCCATCTATTTCCCCTATTTCTCAGATACTCCAACGTCCTTAATTTGACAGAACGCAATAAATACCGTTCGGCGTTCTGCAACTCCAGGTCTTTCCTTCTTTCCCAAAGAGATTTGAAAACATCCTGGACTATCTCTTTGGCATCTTCTTCTTCCTCTACCGTTTTCACGGCAAATGAAAACATGCGCTTCCAATACAAATGGAACAGCAGTTCAAACTGCTTCTTGTCAACCTGTATGCTATCTGTAGACGTTTTCAAAACGCACAAATATAATACTATTTAGACTGATTACAAACAACTATCTTCTTCAACACTTAGATTACCCAAATTGGGCTGTTTCAGCTGTAGCCGATAACTAGTTGCCGAATTTCACGTTGAGGTTATGTTTTTCTGCATAAGCTTTACCCAATTCCAATACCTCGACGTACAGGTTTTCAAACCCTTCTCCATATTTTTCTTCTACATCAAAAGCTAATTGTTCAATGCTTTCCAAATCTTCTTTATTATCGCAACGCGTCGCGATATCCATATATTCCTTTTTATAAACCGGAAGAACGTAGTGGTATAGTGCCAGCGATTTCCCTTTGATGGCTCCAGCATCATCGTCCGGAGGGGTCATATCTTCAATGCGGCTGATCGTCTGCTCTACATAAGCAATTTTTGCTTCGACAATTTGTTGTGCTTGATTTTCTTGCTCCTGGCCGGCTGGCACACCTTGATGTGTCACCATGGTAGAGGTCAATGTTCTTGTAAAAGACTCTTGGGCAAAATCGTGTAAAATATTTGTATTTAATACCGTGCGTTGAAAGAACTGGTCTGCGCTCGGTGTATTACATGATGATAGTACAGCGATAACGCTGATAAAGAGTGTGAAAATTATCGTTTTGTGTTTCATGTTATTTATATCGTTTCCATTAAATTTCAGAACAAAACTATGATTATTTTGACAGTTCTATGTTATGTGTTCAAAAATAGATGCCATCTGAAATCGAACAACACAAGACCGCCTACAAGTGAGCGTTGAGAAAAAAAGGTTAAGTTAAAAAAATCAATCCATGGGGTAATTATCTTTATTTATACTGTATATAAATAAAGAACAAATTCAACATGGAGGAAAAAGAAAAATATACCGTACAGGATTTCCTTGCCGACCCAGCGTTCAAGGCGTGGATACTGCACGGGAAAAAGCAGGAGCTTTGGAAGAACTTCATGGATGATTACCCCCATAAAATCCAAGACATTAAACGTGCTAAAGAACTACTGCTAACGCTAGCCACCTTTACACAGCAAAGCTCGACGGAAAACCAAAAATCTGCTTGGCGGAATATTGCATTGCATATGGAAGAAACCCCTGTATATCCTATAAAGCGCAATCGTCGTTTATACGCTTATTGGGTGGCAGCCGTATCTATTGTCCTGACCATAGGTTCCATGCTTTTTTCCTATTTCAATCAACATACAGCAACCGACCAAGTCTATACCAGCCTTGCCGGAGAGGAAAAACTCATAACGCTACCCGATAGCAGTACCGTTCTTCTTATAGGAAACAGCGAGTTGCGGCATCCTATTACCTGGAGTGACAATGGGCGTGAAGTATGGATTCAGGGCAATGCTTTCTTCGATATAACACATACGCAGCAATCTAGTCCCTTCCTCGTCCATACGTCTCCGCATGGCACTATTGAAGTGCTCGGCACAACCTTTAGCGTCAATGCCACAGCAAGACAAGTACTCGTTCATTTAGAGGAAGGATCTATACGTTTTGCATATGATGGACAGGAAGTCACCCTTGTTCCCGGCGAGGCTATTTCGCTTTCAAACCAACAGTTAATCCTTAAACAGTCTCCCAACGTTAGCGTCATGTGGAATAAAAAGGAAATTGTTCTGGAGAACGCACCATTACGTGACATTCTGGATATCAACGAACAAGTGTTTGGCAGTCGAATCAGGCTACCGCACGATGTTGATCCCGATCAATTACTCGAAGGCACACTCCCTATAGATCGTCAGGAACATCTACTTGAGGCGTTATCCCTTCTTTTGAATACGAATATACAACTGGAACCCTTTTCATCCCGCAAGTAGAATATGTTTTCATCATTACGTATGATTTATAAGGTACTTTGCATATGTATCCTCATTCTCGGCGCTCACGCATCCGTAAATGCGCAGCAAAAGCTTCCCTTGAAAGCTATCTTACAAGACATTGAGCAACAATATAACGTCAGGTTTTCTTACAGAAAGGAGCTGATAAGTTCCTTGTTTGCCGAGCCTATAAAAGGAAATTCCCAAAAAGCCTTAAGCAGTTTGCTAGATGATATTCTTCATCCGTTGGGTCTAGATTACAAAAAAGCCCAGGGTCGATATTACATCATTACCGTACGCACGTCAACACCTACCCCAATCGTCAAAGAAGCCGTTCAGAGAAGAACACCCACATTCCATATCCGGGCTGTGGTCTTGGATAGCACAGCCGCTATACCGCTGGCACATGCCTCGGTAGAACTTTTGGAATTAGGGCTGAAAACACAGACCGATCGAGACGGTAACATTACGTTCAAAAACCTCCCTAACGGAACATTCACCCTTTCCGTTCAATATGTCGGTTATCAAGAAACACAAGCTCTTATTCGTGCCCAACCCGTCACTTCTTCCCTCACGAAAGACACTATTTTCCTAAATCCAGCAAATCTAAGCCTGGATGAAGTTCAAATCACTGCCCGCGAATCGACGGCAGATCTATCGACCACGTCCAAAATCGATAAGATGGCCCTGGACCATATACAGCCGACCAGCCTTGCCGATGTTTTGCAACTACTTCCTGGAAAGCTTGCTCAAAACCCCAATCTGACCGCGGTCAACAAAATATCCCTTCGTCAAGTAAATACAGACAATATGGCAAGTTTAGGAACAGCTTTGCTTGTAAATGGCGTCCCTATTTCCAATAATGCCAACATGCAGTTTAACCATTCGGCAACAGGCAGAGTAGCCACGTCATACGCCTCAACAGCAGGTGCAGGAATAGACTTTCGTCAGATTTCTGCCGACAATATCGAATCCGTAGAAGTTATTCGGGGCATACCTTCTGCTGCCCATGGTGACCTGACTTCCGGGGCAATCATTGTGAAAACAAAATCAGGCGAATACCCTTTACATGTTAAAAGTCGAGTTAACCCTACCGTAACTCAATTTGCAGCAGGTCAAGGATTTTTATTATCGGATAATAAAGGTGTTATCAATGTCGATATAGACTATACCAAAGCCGTGTCCGATCCAAGATTTTCGGTATTAACTTTCAACCGTTATACGTCCAATATCCACTATCATAAAACACTCGGTTCTGAGAAACCCTTACAAACCAATACAGGTATTTCCTATAGTGCGAATATAGGGCAGCGTAAACCCGATGAAGACGACCCCAAAGAGACACACAATAAGTCTTCCGACTATGCATATCGCTTTTACAGTACGGGACAATGGCAAGTTCAACAAAAATTTGCCCGAACTATCGATTATGCCCTATCCGTAGACTATACCCATCAAAAGAGTTACGAACAGGCAATTTATAGTGGAGGCTTCCCCATTACTTACCGTATGGAGAATGGGCTCTCCGAAGCCACGTTGGTTAATGGCACCTATTTAAGCCAACTTTGGATAGACGGCAAACCATTTAATTTTTATGCCAAGATTGGTAATAAATTTTTTCTGGAGACCGGCAAATGGAACCATAGGATACATATGGGCGCAGAATGGCGTAGCAGTGATAATTTTGGACAGGGCAAGACATACGATCTTACCCGCCCACCACGCCTAGAAACAGGTGCCGGCACAAGGCCGCGCTCGTACAGCGAAATACCCGCCTTACATCATCTCTCGCTCTATTTAGAAGACCAAGCTAGTATAGCCTTGGGGTCGCGCCAATTGGACATACAATTGGGACTACGCTACGATAACGTCCAGCCAAACGGGTTATTTAGCAGCAGTTTTGACCATGTCCTTTCTCCCCGTCTGAACAGCTCCTTCACCATTATGCCAGGTCTAGACATCCGCCTAGGCTACGGGCTTACCGCCAAGGCACCTTCACTGGCGTATCTGGCCCCACAAAATGCCTATTTCGATGCTTTCAGCTTAAATCACACCAGTGAGAACGAATCTGAACGTCTCATCCTTGTCAGCACCTACGTTATGCCCACTGAAAACAGTAATCTCCGTATGAGTGTCAACCGGAAAAAAGAAATCGGATTGCGCTGGCAATGGGGAAGCAGATCCCTTAACCTTACGGCATACCACGAGCAGACATCAAATGGCTATGACTACCAGAACGAGCTAAGTACCTTCCATGTGCTCCAAGTCCCCCAATACAGCGTATTGGAAAGACCCGTGAACAGCCGTCCTGTCATCAGTGAGACCCCTACCTCCTATCGTACCTATTATGTAGATTACTTCATGCCTAACAATGGGCTGGATTTACTGAATAAAGGCCTTGAATTCGATGTTGATTTTGGTAAAATATCCGCCCTGAATACCAGCATACTGCTCAATGGTGCATGGATGCAGTCCAAGAGTACCCAAACGACCTACTACATGCTCAAGAAATTACAAACTTCTGCCGAAGCACGGCAGCGCGTGGGCATATACCCTAAAGGGCGTGGCAAGGAGGACATCCGGTTCCATACCACCTGGCGCATCGTACACCATATACCCACGTTTCGATTGATCGCCTCGTTTACCGCGCAGACCATCTGGACAGACAAAAACCGCTATCTGGGTTATGAGAAAAATGCCTTAGGTTACCTTTCGATTAACAGCGATACCCGGGTTTGGCTTACCCCAGAAGAGCGTCATAGCCTCGATCCGATTGCAGACGAGGATATCGTACTCAACATAGACGATACGTACTACCTCACCGAGTCGTGGAAGCCGTTGTGGCTGTTTAATTTTAGGCTTACCAAAGAAATTGGCGAACAGCTTCAATTCTCTTTCTATGCCAATAATGTCTTTGCCAACCGACCATTGGAGGCCAGTACACGTTTCACCACGCGTTACGAACGTCGTAACCAACCCCTGTTTTTTGGATTAGAACTAAATGTAAAATTATTCAACAAGTAAAAATAAAATCAACAAACAAATGAAAGCAATACACTTTATCACAAGCCTGATCCTGTTTACCAGTTTTTGGAGTTGCAAAAAGGACGACAATAGTACACACACTGTGGATTATACGGTCCATGTGGAGTATCCGGAGAGTTACCAAACACAGCAAGCTGCGGCAGTTCAAGTCACTTTGAAGAATACTTTTACTGGAGAAGAAAAGCAAGCATCCACCGATACCCAAGGCGCTGCAGCCTTTACCGGTCTACTTCCCGGCGTCTATCAAATTACTGCCAGTCGTGACCTGAGCGCTGCCGAAGCATTGCAACAGACTGGTCTAGAGGGTGAAGTATTCCTCAGCGCGTCTTTAAGCAATTACTCCATACAGGAGACCGGCTCCGTTTCGCTAAAATTAAGAGGATCAAGCCCTGGCGGATGGGTCATCAAAGAGATTTATTATACAGGTGCACCCGGAGGAGGTTTTTATTCGAATGACCAGTTTTACGAACTGTACAACAATTCTGCGGACACCCTATATGCTGACGGACTGAGTATAGGCGATGCCGCCGGCAACCCCTATATATCGGCATCATCAAAACCAAGTGGCTTCGCCTCCGATACGGAGTACGTCTATTTCCAGCATATTTTCACTATCCCCGGAGATGGGCAGACCTATCCAGTAGCACCCGGCAAAACTTTTCTTATCGCGCGGTCAGCTATAAACCATAAAAGTGACGCTACATTAGGCAATCCAAACTCACCCGTTGACCTAGGTAAAGGAATTGCCGATATCGAAGTTTACTGGGAAGGTGCAAACCGCGATACAGATAATCCAGATGTCCCGAATATGATTGTCGACTATTTCATGACAGCTACTGCCCACGACTGGATACCTACTGTATTTGGCCCAAGCATTGTTATATTCCGGCAGGATGATATCGACAAACTACCTCGTGTTTTAGAGCCAGGGAGTACGTCGACAAAGGTGTATCCACAAGTACCTGTTTCTTCCGTTATTGATGCCGTAGATTGTGTCCGCAACGCTTCGGTCGGTCATTTTAAGCGCTTACCGACAAATGTTGATGCCGGATTTCAATTCTGTACCAACAGCTATACCGGTGAATCACTTCGCAGAAAGGTAAAGACCGAAATCAACGGTCGCAAGATATTACAGGACACGAACAATAGTAGCGCAGATTTCGAACTCCGTTCATCACCTACTCCAAAATCCTGGTAATGTCTCGCGGTTGTAGCCTATTCATATTATCCAGCATACTATGGCTTGCTGTGCCATTTGCGCTTATCGCGCAGACGGCACAGCCCTGGTCTCAGGACAGCCTAACACCGTCCATATTCGAAGCCGGCGAACTCTACCATCCATTGCTATATACCGATAATGTGGCTGCACTATGGTTTACCCCGATCCAGCAGATGGGCAATAGCCAAGCAACCCTACGTGCAAGCGATGGCAAATTCCGACGGCCACAACAAGCTGTTGCAAACCGTGCCCTGCATCTATCGACCGAACGCTATCAACGTACAAATTCCGCGCTCTGGTACGGCAAGTTTGCATTCGAGCAATCTACGGATAAAGACATTCATTGGAATAGTGTTCTCGACCCCTATAGAGGAACGCCTTATATCCTGGCAGACTCCATAGGCGGCGACTGGAAAAAGCAACAATACTCTTTGCAGGCCAAGGTAGCCGCACGTCCCCTATGGCGCGAACGCCTGCATCCGGCCTTTGACCTAAGCTACGATTTGGCCACAGGTGCTAAACAGATCGATCCCCGCCCCTTGAGTAACACGAATACCCTGAAGTTTGGCCCGTCAATGCTTTGGCTTATCAATACCAAACAACAGATTGGTTTTTCTGCACATTATCAAATCTTCAAGGAAAACATCAATATCGAAATCCGACAGCCCAACACCGCTCACAACCTCTACCGTTTCAAAGGATTGAGCATTCATGACAATTCCATTCCTACCACCAGCGGACACTCCCGCGAATACGTTGGACAGGAACTAGATGGTGCATTACAGCATCAAATAACCTGGAACGGAAATACGACACTGACCAGCTCCTTAGGCTACGCGCAATATCGAGAATCCACGACGGATGGTTCAACGATGCCCTCTCCGGCAGGAGACTATAAACGCAGTAGCCTATACGCTACCAGCAGCCTATCCCGAAAAGCTGACGGTCGTTTGGATCAACTTGTCGTGAAAGCATTTCAGCAAAATAATGAGGGCACCGAGTACCACACGACCTACGATCATACACTAGGTCAGTATGTCGTATCCTTCTCCGGCGCATTATATGCACAAGAAAAACAAGCGCTGTCACTGCGTTATAACCTCGGACACTTTACGCCAGGTAACGATATACATCAGCTATTTTATGTCGACGTGGCCATAGATCATATGGAAACAACCTATCGCTATACACAGCCTAGTACCCAGCAGATTCTCCAACTCCGCTACACCGGAGGTTTTTGGTACAACATTCCGGAAAGATGGCGGTTCCAATCGGAAATCGGTTATCAACACAGTCCGTCGGAATCACTGTACTACACACCAAAAGCAGGTCTCAATACCGCAGCGCAAGAAGTACTCTTTCCCGATCACGATTATCTGATGTCGACAAGCGCACACATCGCGCTACAGGCTAAGCGGTTGTTTACATTCCTATCAACCAAACGTACACAATGGTATATACACGCACAAGCACTGTATCAACAACGACTTGATGAAGTAACCTATTCCGATTACGGCGCAAACCGTTACCATATTCAATTAGGTTTCGGAGCGTATTATTGATACAACATTTAAAAATAATAACAAATATGACTTTACAGCACATCTTACTATGCACCCTTCTCTTAGCAGGGTTTACATTAAAAACTGCCGGACAACAATCCAAGCCTACGATCCTATCACCAGAAGTACAGATAAGGGTAGCAGAAATGGCAGCCCCGGAAAACAAAAGAAAAGAAGCAAAGGTTTATGGCTATAACGCCGAAGGACAATTTGTGGTATTACGTGAAGGGCAAAATGACTTTGTATGCCTAGCACCGAAACCCAGCAACAGCATGTTGTATGCCTATGCCTATCCCGTGACACTCGATCCCTTTATGGCAAGGGGCAGAGCATTAACCGCCGAAGGAAAAAAAACCAAAGAGAAAGATGAAATACGTGAGCAGGAAATAAAATCCGGAAAACTCTTTATGCCGCAATCCCCAAGCACTTTATATGGCTACTGGGGCAAAGCGGCGGACCTCCAGCCCGAGACCGGCGAAATCCAAGATGCGTTGCGCCGCTATGTGATCTATATTCCTTATGCAAAGGCAGAAGATCTTGGGCTGCCCGACAAGCCCGCTCTTCCGGGTATGCCCTGGCTTATGGATTCGGGGAGTTATAAAGCCCATATCATGATCAACCCTGAAAAGATGACGCACAACCATCATTAATTTTGTTAAAGCATGTTCACTACAAATTCATCGAAGCAAATGATTAACAGCCCCCATACAAGGATTAAAAGAATTGGCGTATTGCTTTGGTCCTACCTCCTGCTGGTAGGGCCACTGGCAGCTCAGGAGTTTGATCGCCCAGCGATCAAATCCTATGCCACCTCTTTTGCCATAATCGTGGACGACAGTACCTACCACGTCGCCAAACAAGAGCTCGTCCGTTACAAACAAACCATCGAGGCCAAAGGGATCGGCACCTACATTATCCACAACCCTTGGAAACAACCAGAAGATATACGTGATATCCTACAGGAACTCTATCAAGATGACCGTCTAGAGGGAGCTGTCCTTGTAGGTAACATACCGGTACCTATGATCCGTGATGCACAGCACCTCACTTCCACATTTAAAATGGATCAACGGATCAATTGGCAGCGATCATCCGTTGCTTCTGACCGGTTTTACGATGATTTCGACCTCCGATTCGATTTTCTCAAACAAGACAGCCTAAAGACCAATCTATTCTATTACAGTCTTTCGCCCGAATCACCACAATACATCAGCATGGATATCTACAGCGCTCGGATCAAACCTCCCCAAGGATCCGATTTCCATCAAAAAATCAAACAGTTTTTGGATAAGGCGATCCAGTCCGCCGCTTCTACTGAAAAACTAGACGAAATGTTCGTATATACCGGTCACGGATACCATAGCGAAAGCCTAAATGCCTGGGCTGGGGAACAGCTGGCCCTTCGAGAACATTTTCCTCAACTTTTCAACCCAGGAGCCCGGATCGATTTCCAAAACTTCAGAATGGAAGAAACCATGCGTTTTCCGTACCTCAATGCCATTCAACGCCCCGGGCTTGATTTGGCCATTTTTCATGGGCATGGCAGTACAGATGCGCAATTGCTGAATGGTTATCCCTATGCAAGTGCTCCCCATCCATCCATCGAGAACATCAAACGTTATCTGCGGAGCAAAATTCAAGGTGTAGCTGACAAAGACGGAGACATTCAGGCCGCCAAACAGCGTTACCACGACTGGTTGGGCGTACCCCTAGCATGGATGGATGACGCGCTTATAGATTCCGTAGTTCAAGCCGATTCCCTATTCAATGCACAAACGGATCTATATAGCCGTGATCTGGAAGCGAGCAGCCCTCAAGCGAAGTTGATGGTATTAGACGCCTGCGATAATGGGGCTTTCTACCTCGACGATTATCTAGCCGCACACTATTCTTTTGGCAATGGGGCCACCATAGCTACCGTAGCCAACAGTGTGGGCGTGTTGCAGGACGTCTGGCCCGACGCCTTGATGGGAACGTTGTCTTACGGCATGCGGGTAGGGAATTGGTTCAAACAGCGGGCTTATCTAGAGACCCATCTTTTCGGCGACCCAACCTATTCATTTGCTTCACTTCAAGACGAAGACATCAATACCCCCACACGCTTCCCTGCCAAACATCTTTCCTTCTGGAAGAAACAGCTAAACAGTGAAGTAGCCGATATACAGTCATTAGCTTTATTACAGCTTGTCCGCAGCAAGCAAAAAGGTATGTCGTCTATACTGTTGGACAAATTCAGAAACTCCCCGCTGATGACTGTGCGTCTTCAAGCCTTGCTATTACTGAGTGAGTATAACAACAACGATTACGAAGAAGCACTTTTACGAGCCCTGAAAGATCCCTATGAATTGACCCGTCGCCTTGCCGTTTACTTGATCGGGGAGAAAGGCAACGATCAGTATATAAATCCGCTTGTTGATGCCTACCTACACGATCGGCATTCAGAAAGGGTATGGAGTCGAATAAATAACGTCTTACCTTTTATGCAGCTTGATCTTGTGGAGAAGGAACTAGAAAGACAACTCTCGTCCCTTCCATATCTTACCGATGCCCAACAATCGCGTCAGCGTTTGACGTCCCTGGTTGCGCGGGGTAGAGAACGTATAGAAAAAGATTACGCCAGCATGAATGGCACAGATCTATCCGTAAAGGAGAAAATGGCCAACCTGCGTGTACTCCGCGCATACCGTTATCACGAGGCGATTCCCCATGTCCTCCAGCTGGTACTCCATCCCAAAGAGGAAGAATCTGTCCGTATTCTGGGGCTCGAAGTATTAAGCTGGTATAACAAATCTTACTGCAAAGCCGATATCACAGCGGCGTGTCAGCAGATTCTGCAGCAAGAGAACTCTGAACAAATTAAGAAACAAGCTCGCAAAACATTGGCAATTTTAAATTGATGTGACATCTACTATTTGAAATCATTCTAAATAACGATAGATTTGTGGAGAAAACAATACAGATTGCATTGAACCAAAAGGAAGATACCAGGGCGAGTACAGAAGAGGCTATCTGGCAGGAATTTATCAACGGCAGCCAGATAGCCTTTGAACAGTTGTTCAACAGGTATTACAACATGCTCTACAACTATCTGTTCGGATTTGAGAAAGATTCCGATCTCGTTACGGAGTGTGTGCAAGATCTGTTTGTCAAGCTGTGGAAGAACCGCACTAATCTTTCAGCCACTGCTTCTCCCAAGCACTATCTGCTCAAGGCCATCAAGAATGTATTGTATAATAAAAAAAATCAGGTTATGCGACTAAAGTACATCGGTGGATTGGACAACCTTGATCTGATCAGTTTTGGCACGGTTGATCTTGAAATGGCGTTTCAAAATCCGACACCGCTTTCCAACAAAATGCAGCAGCATATGCGGAATCTTACAGATCGGCAACGAGAAGCACTTTATCTGTATTATGTCGAAGACTTTTCCTATCGTGAACTCGCCACCCACTTCAAAATCACCACAAAGGGAGCATACAAATTAATCTACAGAGCTTTAGATGTTATAAGAACCGACATGAATAGTTGATGAAGGGTGGTTTAGCAGAATGTAAGTTGTTCAGGATCCTCAGGCAAGTATAATATATCCTGCGTGTCCGCATTGACGGTGTGCAATTCCATAAGGGACACTATTTTCTTAAACGTTACGACATGTTCCTTTCCTTTATCGTCCGTAAATTTCAAGATGTATCTTATCTGCGGCTGTTCATTGATATAGGTGCCGGTCTGTTCGGCACGCTGCACCATAGCCGTTGCTTTCTTACCGAACAGCAACAGCTTTTCTTCCCTGTCCTTGCCGCCACCGAAAAATCTATCTAGTAAAAAGGGCAGGTTAAACAAAAGGAGCCCCATAAATGGGGTCATCAACCATGGGTGCCACAAGGATAAGAAGCGCCAACCGTGCCCGTTACTAAAGGTCGCGTAGTGCCAAGCGAATGTTCCCAACATATACGCAACGACAAAAAGGCAAGCAAAGACCCCTGTCTTCCAAGAGAAACGGGTCTGCGTATCGGCGAGGATAATCGCGGGCACCTGAAATGTGCGGCTGAGGCATAAATCTACCGTACGCCCAGTTTCATACCGTTTCAAATGTGGTTTCGTGTCAACGAATTGAAAAACCTTATTTACCGGCGTTCCTTCCAGATTTTGAAAACTTACAGCAATCTCCATCATCTCCGTATCCTCCTGTTGCTTTTTCAGCAAAATCACTTTATCCTGTACCGTCCCCTGTACCCGCTTTCCATCTTCAAGCAACCGATGAATATTCCGTTGCGTTTTAAGCGGCTGTACGATTGTACGCGCGTAAATCTTGTAGATAAATATACACCAAGCAATTATACCTATACACAACGATATGGTAGCCCATATAGGCGACGAGAGAAAGCCGCCCGAAAAACTAAAGAATAGTGGAAAAACAAAAACAAAAAAAGCACTATAAAAAAACCAAAACTTTGCCCCCATATTTTATTGATTATTGTTTTTTGAACGCCATTTGTTTTCCATCTTTATCGGCCGTGAAGGCATAATCTGCGCGGCTGCCTGCAATCCGTGCATTCCAATTCCATTTCGGGACGTTGAAGCTAAAATATATACTACCGGGTATTTCAGCACCTTCTACTTCCGTCGCCTTTTCGACGACCTGTCGGTAAACACGATGTGCCGTACTAAATTGTACCGCAGCCAGCGGAATAGGTTCTCGCACGATACGCACACTCGTTTTGACCGGTTCCTTCTTCTCCCATGCATCCGTTTCTGCATTATAATAATACCAGTCGATGTTGTCTTGGATATTCGGATCCAGCACCTGTAAGCGGATACGATCCGTATCAAAATAAATATGTGGTGGATAGATGGACAAAGGTTTTCCCGGAAACATCGCCTGTAGTTTTTCCTGCACTTCGGCCAGCTTTTCAGCATCCTCCAAAATATTTATCGGTTCCACAGCAGGTATTTTCTCTTTTTGCTCAGCGAGATCCGCAGTCACGGCTACCGTATTGGCTACCGTATCCACTTCTGTACGCTTCTGATTTTGAAATGTCTCTTTATAAGCATTAGCTACAAAATCGCAAGAAGCCAGCAAAAATGACAACATGACTGCAAATAATATCTTGTATAATTTCATACGTTCATCAACAATTAAGATACGCTTCTGGTATAACGATTTTTTTTCTTATTAATTGTTCGATACGTGTTGTATATTGATGATGTTTACGGGCGATAATCGTTGCGATAGTGTTATTTGGCAGTAAATTTGATTGATCCTTTCCAAATAGTTAACAAACAATGATAAAAAACACCTTAAAATCTGCCATTGTATTAGCCATCTTGGGATTGACGACACAATGTAAGTCCATAAGAAATACAACGAACTATAGCGATAAAGCACAAAACGATTCTACATTATATGCCTCCTTAGCCGGCGAAGAAAATTATACGCTGCACGGTGCCATTATGATCAAATTTACCGTCACCAATCCTACCGACGACACCTTAAAATTCACGCAGTACCACACGCCATTTGAGGGGATGATGAGTAAATTTCTTACCGTTAAAGATGGTGCAGGAAACGAGATTAATTATATAGGTGCCATGACCCGCCGGGTGATGCCGCCACCGGCAGACACCTACCATACGGTAGCGCCGGGAGAAACGAAATCGGTGAGCTTTGACCTAAAAAAGGGATATAAAATAGAAAAGGCCGGTCAGTACACCTTGCAATATGAAGACGAAAACATTAGTGGCGTAGCTAATGGTAAGCCCATCGTTATTACGATCGCGCCGGGCGGTGAAACCCCTATTGATAAGAACCTGATCATCATGCTTTCAGAAGAAGCTTCGTTGGAAGCGATTGCGAAAGAAGCAACTTCTTACGGAGCAGAAGTGCTCTATAAATATAATGCGTTGAATGGATTGGCTATCAAAATACCTGAAGGTAAATCGGTAAATGAAGCCATAGAACATTTTAAAAAATTGCAAGGCGTTGTCAGTGTTTCAAAAGATCAGATCAGCACGATTCAGCATTAAATCACAACAATTATGAACAAACTGCTCAAAAAATTCACGGCGGACAATCACTTTATTATGGCTGATCATCCTACAGATATACGTCCAGATATCACGGAGGAAGAAGCTATCGAAGGATTGAAAAAGGTCAGAAAACAAATCGCAAAAATTCAAGATATCATCTATGCGCACAACAAATATGCCGTGTTGATCTGTTTTCAGGGTATGGATACCGCCGGTAAGGATTCGCTTATCCGGGAGGTCTTCCAAAAATTCAATGCCCGAGGCGTTGTGGTGCACAGCTTTAAAACACCGACTTCCAAAGAACTACAACACGACTACTTATGGCGTCATGTGATTGCCCTGCCGGAAAAAGGTAAATTCGGTGTCTTTAACCGCACCCACTACGAAAATGTGCTCGTAACGCGCGTGCATCCTGAATATATCCTCAACGAGAATATCCCCAGCATAGACACTGTCGAAGATATTCCAAAGGATTTCTGGAAAACACGGTATGATCAGATCAATGCGTTCGAGCAGCACGTCGTAAAAAACGGAATTATTGTCTTCAAATTCTTTCTACATCTCAGCAAGGATGAGCAGAAAAACAGGCTCTTAAGACGACTGGAACAAGAAAAACATAACTGGAAGTTCTCGCCGGGCGACCTGAAAGAGCGCGAGCTGTGGGATCAGTATATGACCTGTTACGAAGAAGCCATACAGCACACCTCCAAGAAGCATGCCCCATGGTATATCATCCCTTCAGACAACAAAGCTATCTCCAGGTATTTGGTGGCGAAGATCATATTGGAAAAACTCAAAAAATACAAAGACATCCAATATCCCGAGATGCCGCCCGAAATCGAACAGCACAAGGCCGCTTACAAGCGGGAGTTGGAAGATAATGGTTGAGACAATACACCTACATTTTATGAAACATGTCTGTATAATTATACTCTGCTATCTTACGATGCAAAGTGGTTTTGCACAAGAGCAACCCGGCGAACAACAGCACATCGGCCGATATGGCCATAATGACGGCGTGTGCCTTTTTGAAGATGGCCAATTTCTGCTTTATGGCTATGCTACAGCCGTATTTGGCCGGTACCAATTTCAAGGCGACGAAATTCTGTTTTATCCTGACAAACGTGATTTATTTGAAGTCTATGGTACCCAAAATCCTCAAATCGAGGGGAAGCAGTCCCGCTATCAATTTATGGGGTTTGAAGAAGGAGAAACCTTTGCCCAATTCGATCAGGATTCTATCTATCGGGTTTTCAATGCGCATGCGAATTGCTTTAACTACCCTTACAGCACAAACCGCACGCAGCCGGTAGAACATATTACCCTGATGAATCAACCCGAAGACTCGGCCATCTTCAAAACATTTCATTTTGCCAACACAGCGGCATACAATGATTTTGTACTGGTTTATAACAAGATGGACAGAGCACATCAGGATTTTGTGGGCCGGCTCGAAGGTAACGCGCTCAAACTCTCTAACTATGGCGGCGAGGACGGGTATAAGAAACAAGAAGAAGATACCGAATGGGACGAGATCCTACAATGGAAGGCACAATACGAAGCGTTGATAGCCTATCAGGAACATTCCTATACGGATGATGAAACACAAATCGAATACCGTAAGGTATTGCTGCAAAAAAGCGAAGATCAACCGTCGACATCGTCGTCCCTTGCCAAGTCTCCGATTTTCTACGCGGTATGTGAAGGCTCCCTGGAACTATGGTCTCCAGATACAGAAAACGTTGTCAATGCCGAAGCACCTTTTCCGACCGATAAACCTGATGGTTTCTATTGGGTGAAGGAAGTGGACCGGGATAACTATGCCAATACACATCTGGAAGATGATGCTGTTCTCTCGTTAAAAGATATCGAAATAGCTAAACATGAGTTTACACCCGATGGCAGACCTGTTGTCACGGTTAAC
>PJTZ01000184.1_pt1 | contig 26690 bp, 25 predicted proteins | sample 1512131 | NCBI WGS metagenome assembly PJTZ01 (sample SAMN08177679, study PRJNA422409) | Soil metagenome, whole genome shotgun sequencing project. | reverse complement strand
GGCAGCGCCACGAGGTTCCAGAAGAGCGCGCGGACGACCGACCGGACCGAGACGCGCAAACCCTCCATAAAGGGCACTGGCCGTGCGACGGTGTGTGCGCCCGGATAATCCGCCGCCTCCACTGCCGACACGATCCGATCGGCGAAGAGCCCAACGACGCCCATGGCGACCGCTCGAAACAGCAGCCAGCCGCAGGCAATGGCCGTGAGCGCGGCCAGCGTAGCGCTCGCAAAGCCTTCCATCTGCGTCCAGCCCGCCCATGCAAACAGCCAGCCGAGGCCAAGCCAGAGCAGCGCTCCCAAAAGCGCGAAAACCAGCGCCGTCAACAGCAGCGAGAGAAGCAGCACGCTCCGCACGCCGGGGAGCAGCACGTCGGGCACAGCGCGGATCAAGGCGGAGAGGATCATGCCGGCGTGTTTCCGCCCGGATCCGCGCGCCGTCAATGCGGCATTGCCTTATGCCCCATGCAAAGGCTAGTCCGGCGCCATCTCATCATCAGCCAAGGAAACCCTGCTTGTCCCAGCCCACTCTGGATGTCGTCGCGATTGGCAACGCAATCGTCGACGTGCTTGCCCGCGCCGACGACAGCTTCATCGCCGAACATGGCCTCACCAAGGGCGGGATGCAGCTCATCGACACGGCGACCGCTGACGAGCTCTACAGCGCGATGGGGCCGGGCATAGAAATCTCGGGCGGATCGGCGGCGAACACGCTCGCCGGCCTCGCGGCGATGGGCAGGAGCTGCGGCTTCATCGGCCAGGTCGCGCAGGATCAGCTCGGCAAGGTCTTCGCGCATGATATCCGGGCGCTCGGCATCCGGTTCGACACTGCCACGCGCGCTGGCGATCCGCCAACGGCGCTCTGCCTCATCATGGTGACGCCGGACGGCCAGCGCACGATGAACACCTTCCTCGGCGCATCGCAGTTCCTGCCCCCCGCCGCGATCGACGCGGACCTCATCCGCTCGGCACGCATCCTGTATCTTGAGGGCTATCTCTGGGACCCCGAGGAGCCTCGCGCCGCAATGCGCAGCGCGATCGCCACGGCGCGCGAGGCTGGCCGCGAGATCGCGTTCACGCTCTCCGACGCCTTCGTGATCGAGCGGCACCGCGCGGATTTCCTCAAGCTCATCGATGAAGGGCTGATCGACATCCTCTTCGCCAACGAGACCGAGATTCTTTCGCTTACCCAAAGCACGGACTTCGAGAGCGCAGTCGCACAGGTTTCGGCCAAGGTGCCGACGCTGGTTGTCACGCGCAGCGAGAAGGGCGCCATCGCCATAACTGGTGGCACGCGTCATGAAGTGGCTGCCGCGCCGGTCGCTCAGGTGGTGGACACCACCGGCGCGGGCGACCTCTTCGCGGCAGGCTTCCTCGCGGGCTATGTGGCCGGCAAGGCGCCGGCGCAGAGCCTGAAGATGGGCGCGATCGCCGCAGCGGAGATCATCAGCCATTTCGGCGCACGGCCGGAGGCTGATCTCAAGGCGCTGCTCGGCGACCTGCTCTAGGACGCTTGCACGTTCAGCCCTGACTGCCTGCAAATGGCCCGTTCCGCGCTTCCGGTGCTTACGTACCGGAAATACGCTGCGCTCCGGCTCACGTCACGAGACCATTTTCGTCTCGTCATCATCTGAATGTGTGAACCATCTTTGCGGATTCACCTTAGAAATATCTCCGCCAGATCAGCAGGCACGCGGGCGATGCGGCCGCTCGCCTTGTCGACCATCGCCCAGGTGGTGCGCGCCGAAACGCGCAGTTTGCCATCCGCTCCATTGAACTCGATCAGCCGATCGAACCGTGCGCCCTTGGGCGGCTCGGCCACCCATGTCCGCGCTGTCACGCTCTCTCCCTCGCGGACATTGCCGCGATAATCGATCTCATGCCGGGTCACGACCCAGACCGTGCTCTCGACGGCTGCAGGGGGCGCCAGCGACTCCCAGTGGGCGGTCGCAATCGCTTCCATCCAGCGCACCCACACCGCGTTGTTCACATGGCCCATGATGTCGATGTCACCAGCCTGCGCGGTAAAGGTCATTTCGAAAGACCGACTCACAGGCAATCACCTTGGCCACACGCGCAGAGGAGAGCCAATAATGGGAGGAGGGGCACGAGGAAAACGGGAAGCAGCGCCAGCAGCCACCAATGCCGATATCTCCAGCAACCGATGGCGACCGTGGCCGAGCCGAACAAGGCGAGCGGCCAGCCCTGCAAGCCACCGACCAAGGCATTCCTGGACAGAATCATGAGCGCAATGAACGACAGTGCCGCAAGGAGAGCCACAATGTCCGGCCATTTCGTGCCCATGACCTCAGCCCTCGACGTCGAGCTGCCAGAGAATGAAGGCAAACTCCTCGGCCGTCTCGCGAAGCGACTCCCAGCGGCCCGACTTACCGCCATGGCCCGCGCCCATATTGGTCTTGAGCAGCAGAAGATTGTCATCTGTCTTGCTGGCCCGGAGCCTCGCGACCCACTTGGCCGGCTCCCAATACGTAACGCGGGGATCGTTTAGCCCGGCCGTCACCAGCATCGGCGGATAGGGATGTGGGCCCACATTGTCATAAGGGCTGTAGCTGGCGATGAGATCATAGGCGGCGGGATCTTCAATCGGATTGCCCCATTCGGGCCATTCCCCCGGCGTGAGGGGCAGCGTCTCATCGAGCATGGTGTTGAGCACGTCGACAAAGGGCACATGCGCGACGACCGCGCCCCACAGATCGGGATCGCTGTTGACGATCGCGCCCATCAGTTCGCCACCAGCCGAACCGCCCGCCGTCGCGATCCTCCCCGCTGAGGTGTAGCCCAGCGCGATGAGCCCGCGCGCCACGTCCACGAAATCGTTGAACGTGTTGGTGCGCTTCTCGAGCTTGCCGTCCAGATACCATTGCTGGCCAAGGTCATCGCCACCGCGGATATGCGCGATGGCATAAGCAAAGCCACGATCAACGAGGCTGAGGCGCGTCGTCGAGAAGCCGGGCTCCATCGCGATGCCATAGGCGCCATAGCCGTAAAGATAGAGCGGCCGGGAGCCGTCCATCGGGAAATCCCGGCGGTGGACGATGGAAACGGGCACCGGCGTGCCATCCCGCGCGGTGATCGTCAGGCGCGTCGTGGCGTATAGCGAGGGGTCATAGCCCGAGGGGATTTCCTGCACCTTGAGCACAGTGCGCGTGTCGGTCGCCAGATCGAGATCGAAAATGGTCTCGGGTGAGACCATCGATTCGTAGCTCAGCCGCAGCTTCGCGACGTCATATTCCGGATTGTCATCGAGCCCGGCCGAATAGCTTGCCTCCGGGAAGTCGATCGGGCGCGGAGCGTTCGTCGCATAACCGCGAATGTCGATGCGATCGAGACCGGCCTTCTCACCCGCCGTGTCGCGCCCCTCGGTGACGTAGAAGCTTTTGAACAGCGACACGTCCGTCAGATAGAAATCGTCGCGGGGCGGCAGCACGCTCTCCCACTGGTCCGGCGTTTCGACCCGCGCGCGGGCAAGGCGGAAATTGGGGTGTTCGTCGTTGGTGCGGATGTAGAGCCAGCCCTCATGCTCATCCACGTCATACTCCCGGCCTTCGACGCGTGCGGAGACCAGACGCGGCACGGTGGTCGCATCATTCGAAGGCACCAGCCAGACCTCGCTGGTGACATGGTCGCCGGTGCCGATGACGATCCAGTTCTCGGCGGACGTGATGCCAATGGAGACCCGGAAGCCTTCGTCTTCCTCATGATAGAGCTGGACATCGGCGCTCGTCTGCGTGCCGAGACGGTGGAGCATTGCCTTGTCCGTGCGCCAGTGCGCATTGGCGGGGGCATAGACGAGGCCGGCATTGTCGCGAGTCCACACCAGCGCGGAAAGCACATCCGGGATCTCGTCGGGAAGCAGGCTGCCATCGGAGAGATCCTTGACGCGGGCCGTGAAGCGCTCCGAGCCGTTGTCGTCGATCGCATAGGCAAGATAGCGCCCGTCCGGCGAGACCGAGACCGCGCCGAGCCGGAAATACTCCTTACCCTCGGCAAGCGCCGGCTCGTCGAGGATGAGCATGTCCGCCGAACCGTCGTCCGGCGCACCGACCGCGCGGCGCCAGTGGCGGCGATATTGCTCGCCCTCCTCGAAACTGCTCCAATAGAGCCAGTCGCCGTCCTTCTGCGGAACGGAGGTGTCCGCTTCCTTGATGCGCCCCTTCATCTCAGTGAAGAGCGCATCCACCAGTGGCTTGCGGCCCGCCATCTCGCTCTCGAAAAACGCGTTCTCCGCTTCGAGATAGCCCAGCACATCCTTGTCCGTAACTTCGGGATAGCCCGGATCGCGCAGCCATGCCCAGGGGTCGTCCAGCGTGCGGCCGTGATATGTTGCGCTATGCGAGCGGGCGGGCGCGCGGGGCGGCGTGGTGGCGCCTGTGATATTATCGGTCATGGCGGGGAGATAGAGGCAGCAGCCCGCCGGCTCAATGGCTTCGCTCAAGCGCGGGCAATCGCGCGATATCCCACTCGGCTCAATCTTCGTCCATCACGACGCCTTGACGCGACATTCATAAGCCGCCGTCACGTCCTGCTTGACGCCCGTCAGCTTCACCACCTTGCCCTCCTGAAGAACGGGAACCGCTGAAAGGCGCATCCAGCGCCGATCTCCGCCGGTCGTGCGGATCTGCGCGTCGAGCGTGAAACCCCGGTGATGGCGAATGGCATAGGCGCGCAACGTCTCCATGGCGCGGCGAGAGTGCGGTTCGTAAAGCGCAACGACAAGGCCGCGTTCGATGCGCTCCTCGCGCGGCAGGCCGAAAAGTTCGTAGACCGCCCTCGACCATTCGAGCCTTTCGGTCGCGAGGTCGCAGGACCATATGCCGGCGCTCTGCCGGGCCAAGCGGGTGGAGAGCAGCGACAGCGGGTCTGGTTCTGCTTCTGCCGGGATCCCCAAACCATCTGCCACAGTGGGAATGAACCGCCCGAACCGCGACGATGTCTCGCAAAGGGGCCAGCTATGATGAAGCGGAAGAGGTTCTGTCGCGCGCATATTTGCCAAACCCGGATAACTGTCACCGGCATCGCAGGAAGACGTAAAATGTCAATGAATCTCAGGCGAGCAGCGGAGCCGGGCGGGCTGGCATGTCCCGCCGAAAACCCTATGTTGCGGCAAAACAGCATCGGGAACGCCATTCATGTCGAGTTACGAAGACCGCCTTGTCGCCCTGCGCGCCCAACTGGCCCGGCAGCGGCTGGATGGGTTCGTCGTGCCGCTCACTGACGAGCATATGAGCGAATATGTGGGTGCCTATGCCCAGCGGCTCGCTTGGCTCACCGGCTTTCAGGGCTCGGCCGGGAGCGGCGTGGTGCTGCCCCAGGAGGCCGCTATCTTCGTGGACGGGCGCTATACACTGCAAGTGCGCGATCAGGTCGACGGTCGCCACTGGCAATATGTGGGGGTGCCGCAGACCAGCGTGGCGGCATGGCTCGGCGAGCACGCGCCCGATGGCGCCCGCATTGGCTATGATCCCTGGCTGCACACCCGCAAATGGGTGGAGGATGCCGGGGCCGCGCTGGCATCGAAGAACGCGACTCTGGTGGCAGTCGATACCAATCCGGTCGATGCGGTCTGGCCGGACAAGCCCGCGCCGAGCGACGCGCGCCTCGTGCCGCATGGGGACGCCTTCGCGGGCAAATCCTCGGCGGAGAAGCGCGCTGCTATGGTCGACTGGCTGAAGGCGCAGGGGCTCGACGCAGTCGTGCTCTCCGCGCTCGATTCGATCGCCTGGACTTTCAACATCCGTGGACAGGACGTGAGCCGCACACCCGTCGCGCTCGCCTTCGCGCTGCTCCATGCGGACGGCACGGCGGAGCTGTTCGTGGCGCCCGAGAAAATCGACGCTGATGTGCGCGCGCATCTGGGCAACGCCGTCACCATCCGCGACCGTAAGGACTTCTCGGCGGCGCTTGCTGACCTCTCGGGCAAGACCGTCGCGGTCGATCCGCAGCGCGCTGTCGCCGCTATTTTCGACGCGATCGATCAGGCGGGTGGAACGATCAGGGCGGTGCGCGACCCGGCCGTGCTGCCCAAGGCAATCAAGAACGCCACCGAGATCGCAGGTTCGAAGGCTGCTCATAGCCGCGATGGCGCCGCGCTCTGCCGCTTCCTGCACTGGCTCGACACCGACGCCGCGAAGGGGAACGAGACCGAGATCAGCGCCTCCGACCGGCTGGAGGCGTACCGGCAGGAGACCGGACTGCTGACTGACCTCAGCTTCGACACCATTTCCAGCTCCGGCCCCAATGGCGCGGTGGTTCACTACAAAGCGAGCGAAGAGACCAACCGACCGATCGAGGCAGGCACGCTCTATCTCGTCGACTCAGGCGGGCAGTACCGCGACGGAACGACCGACGTGACCCGGACCATTGCCATCGGCACGCCAAGCGCCGAGATGAAGCGCAATTTCACGCTGGTGCTCAAGGGTCATATCGCCCTCGCGACCGCGCAGTTTCCCAAGGGCACGCGCGGCGGACAGCTCGACATATTGGCGCGGCAGCACCTCTGGGCGCACGGCCTCGACTATGCCCATGGCACCGGCCATGGCGTAGGCAGCTTTCTCTCCGTCCACGAAGGGCCGCAGCGCATCGCCACCTATGATGGCGGCGACGAACCGCTGGCGGAGGGCATGATCATTTCCAACGAGCCGGGCTATTACAAGACCGGGGCCTATGGCATCCGCATCGAGAATCTCGTCCTCGTCGAGGCGCGGGATGTGCCGGGGGCGGAGAAGCCGTTCCTCGGCTTCGAGACTCTGACGCTGGCACCGATTGACCGCCATCTGGTGGATGTTCCGATCATGTCGGCGGCTGAACTCGACTGGCTCAACAGCTACCACACCCGCGTTATCGCGGAGATTGGCCCGCAGCTGGACACGGCGGAAAAGGCCTGGCTCGAGCAGGCCTGCGCGCCGATCCGCTAGGGATCGAGGCAAACACAGAAAATCGGCGCCGGACGAGGGGTCCGACGCCGATTCGCATTTCGATATTTCGCTTCCGGCCGGACGAACCGGCCAGTGAACGAATCAGGCCAGCGCGGCGACGCGCTTGGTGAGACGACCGAACTTGCGTGACGCGGTGTTCTTGTGAAGGACGCCACGCGCCACGCCGCGCGCCATCTCGGGCTGAGCGGCATGAAGGGCGGTCTGGGCAGCAGCCTTGTCACCGGCGTCCAGAGCGGCTTCCACCTTCTTGACCAGCGTACGGATACGGCTGGTACGGTTGCCGTTGATCTCGGCACGGCGGGCGTTGCGGCGGATGCGCTTACGGGCTTGCGGCGTATTGGCCATTTAGTCCTCGATCATTCCTGTTGCGTGTGGCGCGCGGGCGAATCCGCCCTGGGGCGCGCCGCCTGTCTCGCGAAGGCCGGGCCTTTAGCGAGATTGCCCTGCCCGGTCAACCGGTCAATCGTGGGTTTCCCGTGTCTCAGGCATAGCGGGACGTCGACTCGAGCAGATCCTCGGCCTGACCGGAGGCGGCATCGAGGAGGCGCTTCTCCAGCGTCGCCAGCCGCGCTTTCGACTCGATCTTCCCGCCAAAGAGATCAGTGAGATAGAAGGTATCCACTGCACGCTCGCCAAATGTCGCAACGTGCGCGGAGTGGACCATCACCTTCGATTGGAAGAGTGCGTAAGCAAGGCTGAGGAGAAGTGCGGGCCGATCGCGCGCCATCACTTCCACGACCGTGAAGCGATTGGATGCCTTGTTGTTGATGAGGACGCTCGGCGCCACCTCGAACGCCTCGGCGCGGGTGCGGGCCAGCGGGCGCTGGTCCAGCCGCGCCATCAGCTTCTGGCGATTGTCCAGCGCATCCTCGATAGCACGGGTGATCCGTTCCAGCTGCTGGGGCTGATCAAACGCGCCACCGAGCGGCGTCTGCACCAGCAGGTTGTCGAGTGCCGTGCCGTCCTTCAGCGTGTGGATGCGCGCGTCGATAATGCTGCCACCCGCCAGATGGATCGCCCCGGCGATACGGTAGAAAAGGCCGGGATGGTCCGCCGCATAGACGGTCACAAGCGTGGCGCCGCGCTCTGGATAGACTTCCGCTGTTATGGAAAGGTTTTCCGTCCCGGCCTTGAGCAGGTGGCGGGCATTATGCTCCAAAATGTCCTGCGGTTCGGCGATCCAATAGGCATCCGGGAACCGATCGACGAGGCGGCGAAAGCGCTTCTCGTCGATGTCCAGCGCGGCTTGCAGCAGCTCGCGCTTTTCAGCAATGCGCTCAGCGCGGCCGCGCTGCTTGTGCCCCGGGCGAATCAGCTCTTCGGCCGCGTCGTGAAGTTCGGCGATGAGCTGGCGCTTCCAGCCGTTCCATACACCCGGGCCGACAGCGCGGATGTCCACGATGGTCAGCAGCACCAGCAGGCGCAAACGCTCGTGACTCTGCACGACCTCGACGAAATCGAGAATTGTCTTGTAGTCGGCCAAGTCACGCTTGAAGGCCGTGGCCGACATCAACAGATGATGGCGCACGAGCCAGGCTACCGTCTCGGTCTCGGCAGGCGAAAGGCCCAGTCGCGGACAGAGTTTGCCCGCCACTTCGGCGCCCAGAATCGAATGGTCGCCGCCCCGCCCCTTGGCAATATCGTGCAGGAGAACCGCGACATAGAGCACGCGGCGGGAAGTGATCTTGTCGATGATCGCCGAGGCGATCGGATGATCCCCTTTTAGCTCGCCCTTCTCGATGCGCGCGAGCAGGCCAATGGCGCGGATAGTATGCTCATCGACAGTATAGTGGTGATACATGTCGAACTGCATCTGCGCGACGACGCGACCGAAATCGGGAACGAAGCGGCCGAACACGCCCGCCTCGTTCATCCAGCGCAGCACCTTCTCCGGGTCGCGCTGCGAGGTGAGCACATCGAGGAAAAGCGCATTGGCGCGGGGATCATTGCGGACCCTCGCGTCGGTCAGGTTGGCATCCCGGTTAAGCGCCCGCATCGTATTCGGGTGGATGGCGAGGTCATGCTTGTCCGCCAGCGCGAAGATCTCGATCATCCGAACGGGATCGGCCTGCAGAAAATCATCACTGGGAATGGTGATGCGGCCCCTATCGAGAACGAAGCCGTCGAGCCGGCGCGGACGACGGAAAAGCGCCGGAATATTGCGAATATAGCGTCGGCCGCGCTGGGCGAAGGCATCATCGAGATGAGCGAGGAAGACGCCGGTGAGATCGCCCACCACCTTGGCGTTGAGGAAGTAGAAGCGCATGAAGCGCTCAACCCCGGAGCGGCCGCGACGCTCGATAAAGCCCATCCGGTTCGCGACCTCGAGCTGAAGGTCGAACGTCAGCCGGTCTTCCGCACGGCCGGAAATCTCATGCAGATGGCAGCGGACCGCCCAGAGGAAATTCTCGGCCTTCTGGAACTGGCTGAGCTCCGCGCGGGTCAGCAAGCCCACTTCGACCAGCTCCGCCACGCTGCGCACGCGATAGACATATTTGCCGATCCAGAAGAGCGCATGGAGATCCCGCAGGCTGCCCTTGCCCTCCTTCACGTTCGGCTCGACGACATAACGGCTGTCGCCCATGCGCAGATGCCGTTCCTCGCGCTCGGCGAGTTTGTCCGCGATGAAAGTGCGCGCCGTTCCCTGCATTACGTCCGCATCGAAACGACGGCTCACTTCCTCGAAGATCGCGCGCTCGCCCCAGATGAACCGCGCCTCCAGCAGCGCCGTGCGGATCGTGAGATCCGACTTCGCCATGCGGATCGTCTCGTCGATCGAACGGCTGGAATGGCCAACCTTGAGCCCGAGATCCCAGAGGGAATACAGCATCGCCTCGATGACCTGCTCGGTCCAGCCCGTCGCCTTGTAGGGCAGAATGAAGCCGAGATCGACGTCGCTATGCGGCGCCATCTCCCCGCGACCGTAGCCGCCAACGGCGATCAACGCCATGCGCTCGGCCGTCGTGGGATTGTTGTTCGGGTAAACGTGCGCGACCGTTGCATCGTAAAGGATGCGGATCAGCTGATCCATGAGGAACGCCTGTGCGGCGACAGCCTCGCGGCCGCGCGTGGGATTGAGCGCGAGTCGGCGTGAGACCTCCGCACGCCCTGCCGCCAGCGCATCACGCAGGCCCGCAACGATGATCTCACGCGGCGAGCGCTTGTCCGCCGAAGAGGCAATCGCCGTTTCGATCGCCTCTACGACGTGTCGCCGCTCGATGATCGCGCGCCGGCTGGGCAGGGAATCGAAAATGCTGGTCATTGCGAGGCCTTATATAGTGGCAGCGCTTGCCAATTGCTTGAGCCGATAAATGGTTTCCAGCGCATCCCGAGGCGAAAGCGCATCCGCGTCGATATCGGTGAGCAAGGCGCGGAGCGGATCGGGCGCCTCCTCCGCCTCTGGAACGAGCGTCGCGGCGAAAAGCGGCAGGTCATCGAGCCCGGCGGCAATGCCACCCGTCCGGGCCTTGCCTGCTTCCAGCTTCGCGAGCACGGCCTTCGCGCGCCCGACCACGGCCGGCGAAAGTCCAGCGAGTCGGGCGACCGCCAAGCCATAGCTGCGATCGGCCGGACCGGGACCGACCTCATGCAGCAGCACCAGTTCGCCTTTCCATTCGCGCGCGCGGACGTGGTGGAGCGAGAGCGCGCCGAGCGTCTCGGCCAGGCGCGTGAGCTCATGATAATGGGTGGCGAACAGGCAGCGACAGCGGTTCTGCTCGTGGATCGCCTCCACCACGGCCCATGCAATAGCAAGACCGTCATAAGTGGATGTGCCGCGCCCGACCTCATCGAGAATGACGAAGCTGCGCTCGGTGGCCTGTGCCAGAATCGCGGCGGTCTCGACCATCTCGACCATGAAGGTGGAGCGGCCGCGCGCGAGATTGTCCGACGCGCCGACCCGGCTGAACAGACGATCGACAAGGCCCAGCGTCGCGCTGCGCGCCGGCACGAAGCCGCCGGCCTGCGCGAGAATGACGAACAGCGCATTCTGCCGCAGGAAAGTCGACTTGCCGCCCATGTTCGGACCCGTGACCAGCCACAGCCGATCCTCCGGCGAAAGCGCACAATCATTGGCGACGAACGGCGTGCCGCCCTTGGCCAGCGCGTCTTCCACGACAGGATGGCGACCGCCCTCAATGGACAGGCAAGGCTGCTCGACAAGCGCTGGGCGACACCAGCCCCCTTCGGTGGCCCGCTCGGCCAGCGCGGCGGCAACGTCAAGCCGGGCAAGAACATCCGCAGCAGCGGCGATGGGAGCCTTACGGGTGAGCGCGAGCGCGGTGAGTTCTTCCAGATGCGCGGCTTCGGCAGTGAGCGCATGGGCGCCGGCCTGCCCGATGCGCGTCGCTTGCTCATGCAGATCAATGGAATTGAAGCGCACAACGCCGGCCAGCGTCTGCCGATGCGTGAAGCCGCTATCCTGCACCATCAGCGCATCGGCATGACGGGCAGGCACCTCGACATGGTAGCCCAGCACGCCATTGTGCCGGATCTTGAGCGCGGCAATCCCCGTCTCCTCGCGATAGCGCGCCTCAAGCGCCGCGACCGCGCGCCGACCGTCGCTCGCTGTGCGGCGCAGGTCATCGAGCGCGGCGTCATAGCCTTCCGCGATATAGCCGCCATTGCTGGCCTCGGTCGGCGGGGTGGGCACAAGCGCGCGCAGCAATTCATCGACCAGCGCGCCATGCCCCTCAAGCGCAGGAAGCAGACTCACCAGCAGAGGAGGCAGGTCTGCCCTTCGCCCCATTGTCTCGCGCAGCGTCCGCGCTTGGTCGAGCCCATCCCGCAGTGCGCCCAGGTCGCGCGGCGAACCGCGCCCGATAGCGAGCCGGCCCAGCGCGCGGCCGATATCCGGCAGGGCGCGCAGCTTCGCACGCAGTTCGGCGCGCTGCGGACCGTCGTCGTGCAGCCATGCCACCAGATCGAGCCGGGCCTCAATGGCGCCCCTCTCGACAAGCGGGGCCGAGAGATCGGCGGCGAGCTGCCGGGCGCCGGCCCCTGTCACGGTGCGATCAATACCGGCGAGAAGGCTCCCGGCGCGGGCGCCACTGGTCGTCTGGGTGATCTCCAGACTCTCCCGCGTCGCCGGATCGAGTGCGAGACGATCGGCCGCGCCGCCACGAACGGGGGGCGCAAGAAACGGCAGGGCGCCCTGCCCGGCATGATCGAGATAGGCGATGAGGCCGCCCAGCGCAGACAGTTCGGCGCGGGAGAAATCTCCGAACGCATCCAGCGTCGCGACGCCAAATACGCGCTTCATTTCCGCTTCGCCGCGCGCACTATCAAAGCCCCGGCTCTCGAACGGGACGGCTCCTTCGATCCGCTGGGCCATTGCCGGGCGCGCCACCACTTCGCTGGCGCCGAGCCGGGCCAGTTCGCTCTCGATCTGCCCGGCATCCAGTGTCACCACTTCAAGCCGCCCGGTCGAGATGTCAGCAGCGGCAATCGCGACCGCACCCGCCGCTTCACCGATCGCGGCGAGAATATTGGCCCTGCGGCTGTCCAGCAGCGCTTCCTCGGTGAGCGTCCCCGCTGTCACGAAGCGCACGATCGCTCGGCCGACCAGCGCCTTCGATCCGCGCGCCTTTGCCTGCGCGGGCGTCTCCGTCTGCTCGGCAATGGCGACGCGATGACCCGCGCGGATCAGGCGGGCAAGATAGCCCTCCGCGCTGTGGACCGGCACACCGCACATCGGAATGGGCTCGCCGTCATGCTCACCCCGGCTGGTGAGCGCGATGTCGAGCGTCTGCGCCGCAGCCTTCGCATCGTCGAAGAACAGCTCGAAGAAATCGCCCATACGGTAAAAGAGCAGGCTGCCCTCGGCCTGAGCCTTGAGAGCGAGATACTGCGCCATCATCGGCGTGGCTTGCGGGGCGTCGGCCATTCTCTCGCCCTAGGCGGCGCGGCCGGGCGCCGTCAATCGCTCTGCAGGAACGGCAACGCTGCCCTAATGTGAAGAAACATGCACTGGCGCAATGGACGGTTTCCTTATGGGCACAACCTGCCTAAAGCACAGTCTCGCCTCAGCCCCAGGATCGGATCGTTACATCTTATGGCAGATGAGTCTCATACCCAGTTTTCCGAACGCGAAGCCCTCCTCTTTCACTCATCCGGCCGTCCCGGCAAGATCGAGATCGTCGCCTCCAAGCCGATGGCGACGCAGCGTGACCTCAGCCTCGCTTATTCCCCCGGCGTCGCCGTCCCGGTGAAAGCAATCGCGGACGATCCCGCCACGGCCTATGACTATACGGCCAAGGGCAATCTGGTCGCGGTGATCTCCAACGGCACCGCAATTCTCGGCATGGGCAATCTCGGCGCGCTCGCTTCCAAACCAGTGATGGAAGGCAAGGCCGTCCTGTTCAAGCGCTTTGCGGACGTCGATTCGATCGACATCGAAGTCGCCACGGAAGATCCGCAGGCGTTCATCGACGCGGTCGCGCTGCTCGAGCCCACCTTCGGCGGCATCAACCTTGAGGACATCAAGGCGCCCGAGTGCTTCATCATCGAGGCTGCGCTCAAGGAGCGCATGAACATCCCGGTGATGCATGACGACCAGCATGGCACCGCGATCATCTGTGCCGCAGGGCTCATCAACGCCCTCTATCTTACCGGCCGCGACATCAAGTCGATCAAGGTCGTGGTGAACGGCGCGGGCGCCGCAGCCATTGCGTGCACCGAACTTATCAAGGCGATGGGCGTGCCGGCCGATCAGGTCATCATGTGCGACCGCTCGGGTGTCATCTATCAGGGCCGCGCCGAAGGCATGGACCAGTGGAAGTCCGCTCATGCCGTGAAGACGGACGCGCGCACCCTCACTGAAGCTCTGATCGGCGCGGACGTGTTCCTGGGCCTCTCCGCCAAGGACGCGCTCAAGCCCGAGATGATCAAGGATATGGCAGCCCAGCCGATCATCTTCGCCATGGCCAATCCCGACCCTGAGATCACGCCGCCCGCAGCCAAGGCCGCACGGCCCGACGCGATCATCGCGACTGGCCGCTCGGATTATCCCAATCAGGTCAACAACGTCCTCGGCTTCCCGTTCATCTTCCGCGGCGCGCTCGACGTGCGCGCCACGGCGATCAATGAGGAAATGAAGATCGCGGCGGCGCAGGCGATTGCCAGTCTTGCGCGCGAGCAGGTTCCCGAGGAAGTGGCCCTGGCCTATGGCGGACGCAGCCACAGCTTCGGCACGGACTACATCATCCCCGCCCCGTTCGATCCGCGCCTGATGGAAGTGGTGCCCGCAGCCGTCGCTCAGGCAGCGATGGCAAGCGGCGTGGCGGGTCGCGCCATCGAGGACATGGCGGCCTATCGCCAGTCGCTCCGTGCCCGGCTCAACCCGACCACGTCGGTGCTCACACTCGCCTATGAAGGCGCAAAGGCCGAGCCCAAGCGCGTCGTCTTCGCCGAGGCGGAGGACGAAGTGGTGATGCGCGCCGCCATCCAGTTCCGCGAAGGCGGCTACGGCATCCCCGTGCTGGTGGGCCGCGAAGGCGTGCGCGACCGGCTGCGCGAAATGGGCGTGCGGGATGCGGACGAATTCGAGGTTCACAACAGCGTCAATTCGCCGCTGACCGAGAGCATGATCGACATGCTCTACGAGCGCCTGCAGCGCCGGGGCTATCTGCGCCGCGACTGCGAGCGGCTCGTGAACCGCGATCGCAACATCTTCGGCGCCCTGCTGCTGAAGATGGGTGAAGCCGATGCGCTCATCACCGGGGTTACGCGCACCTACGCCCAGACACTCCGCGACCTGCGCCTTGTGTTCGATCCTGCTGCTGGGCGGACGCCGTTCGGCATCCATGTGCTGGTCGGCCAGAGCCACACGGTGTTCATGGCCGACACGACCGTGAACGAGCGGCCGAGCGCAAGCGAACTGGCCGACATCGCCATCGAGACGGCAGCGGTCGCACGGCGCATGGGCCACGAGCCGCGCGTCGCCTTCCTCTCTTATTCCACCTTCGGCAATCCGTCAGGCAACTGGCTGGAAGGCATTCGCGAGGCGGTCGCCCTGCTCGACGAGCGCGGCGTGGACTTCGAATATGAAGGCGAGATGGCACCCGATGTGGCGCTCAATCCCAAGGTCATGAAGAACTATCCGTTCGCGCGCCTCTCCGGCCCAGCCAACGTGCTGGTCATGCCGGGCCTACAGTCCGCCAACCTCTCGGCCAAGCTGCTGCGCGAACTCGGCGGTGACTCGGTCATCGGCCCCATGCTCATCGGCATGGAAAAGCCGGTTCAGGTGGCGACGATGGCGTCCACGGCGTCGGAGCTGGTGACGCTCGCCGTACTCGCGGCCGGCGGCATCGCCCGCTGATATTCGGAAATGGGAGGCGGCGCGTCTGTGCTGCCTCCCGCTTCCCCTAGCGGATGGGATTGCTCCTAGAACCGCCTATTTGCCGCAGCGATGAAAGGCCTGGGTGCGGCCCTGGCGTGACCCGTCGCGCAGCAGGATCGTGCCGTCACGGCATTTGTCTGCGTCGGCTTCTCCCACCACGACCACGCCATGATAGCTGCCAGCAGTCCAGTTCTGCGCGTCACCGCTCGCGATGGCCGCCTCCATCGCGCCCGCCACTTGCGGAATGGATGCGAAATCGCCGGACCGGATGACGGCGGCTGAGGGTGACGGCGCCTCCATTGATATCGCGGCGAAGGCGACCGGGCTGGCAAGCTCGGCAGACGCTGCCGGATCGGCGGCACGCTCGATCACGGCATGGACCGACTGCGGCTTGCGGTGCTCGGGAATGACGAAAGACGCGCTGTCTCCAGCGGATGCAGGAGACGCGGCCCCGTCCGATGTCAGGTCGCGAATCGCAATCGAGACTTCGCCCCGGCCAACAGTAGCGCCTGACTGCATGGTCCAGACATAGCCGGTCGCACCAGTGACGAGGACCAGCGCGGTCGCGACGCCGAGCAGAAGCATGAAGCGCTCACCGATGCCGCGCCCTTCCGCTTCACGGCGCGCTGCGATCTGGTCCGCGGTGATACGGGCATGAACGGGGCGGCTCACGGCCGAAATTTCTTCGCGCTCGCGATGGAAACCGATCTCGACCCGACCCATTGCGAAACGCCAGCGGCTGCGCGACGCGACATAGCGACGCCCCTGCGGCACCTGACCGGTGATGATGTCCTGCTGGCCCAACGGCTGCAGATCGCCGAAATGTTGCATCGGCAACCTCCTCCCTTATGGGCTATTCTGAGGCCTTATCCGAGGCAAGGCAAGCCCGGAGCGGGCGAGGATCAGCTGCCGTTCGGTCCAGGACCAGCCGGCCCGGTCGCGGCACCTCCACCGGCACCTACTGCGCCGATATTGCCGAAGATCTCGTCCAGCAGGCTGCGCTTGCGGCCCAGCGTCTGCGTCTTGCTACCTGCGGGGGAGACGTTGACGACCTGCTCCAGCCCGGAACGCGTGACGCGCGACACATTGCCAGCATCGTCGAACTGCACCTGAAGCACGAGTTGATCTGTGGGGCTGGGCGAACCGAAGGCGAGCTGCCGGGTGTTGCGCGCAACATAATACCAGCGCTCAGGGCCGAACTGCGACACGAACGTCGGGCGGCCCAGCGAGCCTTCCACCGACGCGCGATTATCGACACCGGCCGCGACCGAATCAGTGATCAGACTATCGGCAATGAAACCCTGATGTCCGCGAATGCGCGAACAGCCCCCGGCGAGAAGGAGCAGGCATGCCGCGCTCGCGACCATCAATGGCCGGCTGCGGATCGAGGGCATGGACATCTCCTGAATAAACGCCGACATGGCTGAGCGGCGTGGCCATTGCATTGCCGCGCGCGCCAATCAATATGCAATCACCTGCCCGCGGGCAAGCGCACGGGTATGTTTCCGCCCGCTCTTCATGCAAAGCTGATAGATTCCACAGGCCGAACGACAGATGAACATCCTCTCCGCTCTCTTTCCGCGCAAGGACGATCGCGCCGCGCTGCGCCCGCTCTATACGGCGCTCGTCGCGCAGGCGCGGCAGCCCCATTGGTACGAAGAGGGCTCGGTGCCGGACACGATCGACGGGCGGTTCGATATGCTGGCGGCGACCGTCGCCATCGCGCTGATGCGACTCGACGCACTGGATGCGAGGGTGGAGAGCGTGCAGCTCACCGAGATTTTCATCGAGGATATGGACGGGCAGATTCGCCAGATCGGCTTCGGCGATCTGGTGGTCGGCAAGCAGGTGGGCCGGATGATGAGCGCACTGGGCGGACGCCTTGCCGCCTATCGCGCGGCCCTCGCGCCCGAAGCGGAGCCCGGCGCGCTGGGAGAAGCGCTGGTGCGCAATCTCTATCGCGGCGAACCGCCTGCGCCGCCTGCGCTCGCACATACCGACGCGCATCTGCGCGGCCTTCATGCGCGCATCGCGGCTCGCCCGCTGGAGGCGTTGCTCACTGGCGAAGTGGGCTGAGGCCATGACGGACACCCTGCCCGAATTTTCGCGTGTCATTCGCCTGAACGAAGTGGGCGACGGTCGCCGCGAGCGACATGTGGTGGCCAACGAAGCGGAGCGCGCGGCGCTCGCCCGGCGCTTCGCTCTCGTTTCTCTCGACCAGCTGGACGCGACTCTGCACGTGACGCCCGAAGTGCTGGGATATCGCGTGAGCGGAACCCTGCACGCCGAGCTCGCGCAGTCCTGCGTCGCGACTGGCGCGCCGGTGCCCGCATCGCTGGAGCTGCCCTTCGCGCTGCTCTTCGTGCGCGAAGGCACGAACGCCGACTCGGCAGAAGAAGAAATCGACCTCTCCGATGAGGACTGCGACGTCCTGCCGCTCGAGGATGACAAAATCGATATCGGCGAGGCTGTCGCGCAAAGCCTCGCGCTCGGCCTTGATCCCTACCCCCGCGCGCCGGATGCGGAAGGCCGGCTGAAGGCAATGGGCGTGCTGAGCGAGGATGAAACTGGCCCGTTCGCGGCACTCGCCGCGCTTAAGGACAAGAGCGGCGGCAGCGCAGGAGACTAAGACGCAGCCTCAGGCTGCGCGCGCGACCGCGATAGCAGTCGCCAGATCCAGTCGCCCGTCATAAAGCGCCCGGCCCGTAATGACACCTTCGACGCCGTCCTGCGCATGGAGGCTGAGCAGGCGGATGTCGGAAATACCGGCGACCCCGCCGCTGGCGATGACCGGGATATCGGTCGCGCGGGCGAGATCCACCGTGGCTTCCACATTGCAGCCCTTGAGAAGGCCGTCACGCCCGACATCCGTGAAGAGCAGGCTGGCGACGCCCGCATCCTCGAACCGGCGAGCGAGATCGGCGACCGGCATGTCGCTCTTTTCGGCCCATCCCTCGGTCGCCACGAAACCATCGCGCGCGTCCACCGCTACAACGATCCCGCCGGGATATTCGGCGGCCATGTCTCGAACGAACTGCGGGTTCTTGAGTGCGGCGGTGCCGATCACCACGCGCGAGACGCCAAGGTCGATCCAGCGCTTGACGGCGTCCGGCTCACGAATGCCGCCGCCCAGCTGCACATGACCGGGAAAAGCCGAGACGATGCTCTCCACGGCAGCTTCATTCACGGCCCGCCCGGCAAAGGCGCCGTCGAGGTCCACGACATGGAGGAAGCCCGACCCGGCCTCTGCAAACAGCATCGCCTGTGCGGCGGGATCGTCGCCATAGACGGTCGCCCGGTCCATATCACCCTCCGCCAGACGCACGACCTGCCCGCCCTTGAGATCGATGGCGGGGAAGACGATGAAAGATGGCTTGTCGGTCATGGCAGATCGGTCTCTTCAGGGTTTCCAGGCAAGGAAGCGGGCAAGGGTGGCAAGGCCATAGGCCTGGCTCTTCTCCGGGTGGAACTGGACGCCGAGCATATTGTCGCGGCCCACGGCGGCGGTCAGCGCCGCGCCATGATGCGTCGTCGCCACAACATTACCCGCATCGGCAGCCTCGAAATAATAGCTATGCAGGAAATAGGCTTCGCCCGGCTCGACGAGAGCATGCGCGCGGGCCGGCACCACGTCGTTCCAGCCCATATGCGGCACCTTGATCGTGTCGTCGGTCGGCTCGATGCGGCGCACCGTCCCGCCGATCCAGCCCAGCCCTTCATGCCGGCCGAACTCTTCGCCCGCGTCCGCGAGGAGTTGCATCCCCACGCAAATGCCAAGGAACGGGCGGCCATGCGTGAACACAGCCTCGCGCATGGCCGTTTCCATGCCGGAAATGGCGCGCAGCGGCTCAATGCAGGCGCGAAACGCACCCACGCCGGGCAGGACGATGCGATCCGCCTTCGCCACCACCTCCGGATCGGCGGTCACGGTCACGTTGGTGGCCCCCGCCGCGTTCAGCGCATTGTGCACGGAACGGAGATTGCCGGCGCCATAATCGATTAGGGCGATCATCCCAAAAGGCTGGCGAGCGTCACGTCGGGAACGACGCGGCTCGGCTGGAACTCGATCAGCTCAGTCGTGGCGACGCCGTTCAGCACGAACGGATCGTTGGCGACGAGGCGTTCGACCTCCTCGCGTTCGCCGCGCGCGATGAGGATGCCGCCGGTGCGCGGCACCTTGCGGCCCGCCAGCAGCAGCCACCCCTGCGACAGACCTTCATCCAGCCAGGCGACATGAGCGGGCAGATGGCTGTCGAGCACGTCGAGCGGAGCCTTGTAGGTCAGCGAAACGATGAACATCGGCGGCCTTTCGATAGGACAGGGTCGCTCAGAGCAGACCCTTGGTGGAGGGAATGGCGTCGCTCTTGCGCGGGTCGATTTCGACCGCCTGACGCAGCGCGCGGGCCAGCGCCTTGTAGCAGCTCTCGACAATATGATGGTTGTTGGAGCCGTAGAGCATCTCGACATGCAGGGTCAGCCCCGCGCTCTGCGCGAAACTGTGGAACCAGTGCTCGATCATCTCCGTGTCCCACTCGCCCAGGCGCGTGGTGGTGAGCGCCACGTTCCACACGAGATAGGGCCGGCCAGAAATATCCAGCGCCACGCGGGTCAGCGTCTCGTCCATCGGCGCGTGCGCCTCGCCATAGCGGGCAATGCCGCGCTTGTCGCCGAGTGCCTTCGCCAGCGCCTCGCCGATCGCGATGCCCACATCCTCGGTGGTGTGGTGCTGATCGACATGCAAATCGCCCACGGCCTTCACCTGAAGATCGATGAGGGAATGGCGCGAAAGCTGCTCCAGCATATGATCGAAAAAGCCGATGCCGGTCGCGATGTCATAGGCGCCCGTCCCGTCGAGGTTGACGCGAACGTCGATCGCGGTCTCGCCCGTCTTCCTGCTGATTTCCCCGATACGCATGACGCCGCGCTATAGCGGCGGAGGCGGGCAAGGCAATGCGGGAAATCACTGCCCGGCGCGCGATTTCCGCCCCGCTATTGCACGCTGCACGCTTGACCCGATGGTCGCCATCGCTAGGACTGTGCCCCGTGGAAGAAACACCTGACAGCCTGATTCCGTACGACGAGATCGTCCAGGAGGCCCTGCGCGCCGTCGTTGGCCGCGTGCTCGGCGAAGTACAGGCGAGCGGCAGCCATCTGCCGGGCGCCCATCATTTCTATATCACGTTCAAGACGCAGGCGCCGGGTGTCTCGATCCCCCGGCACCTTGTCGAGCGTTTCCCGGACGAGATGACGATCGTCATCCAGCACAAATTCTGGGATCTCAAAGTCGGCGACGACATCTTCGAGGTGGGCCTCACCTTCAATCAGGTGCCCGCCCATCTCATCATCCCCTTTGCCGCGATCAGCGCCTTCGTCGATCCGGCCGTGAACTTCGCGCTCCAGTTCCAGGTGGCGGGCGGCGACGAGCCGGAACCGCATGAAGCAGCGGAGAATGACGAGCCACGCGCTGTGCAGGAAGACGGCTCGAACGTCGTGACGGTGGATTTCGGCAAGAAGAAATAGCGCCGGCCATTTCGCCCGAACGTCATTTCCAGGAAGGCGACCTGTATCCATGACCGCAACGCGCACCGAAACCGACAGCATCGGGCCGATCGACGTTCCCGCCGACACCTATTGGGGTGCGCAGACCCAGCGCTCGATCGAGAATTTCCCCTTCGGTGCGACCGAGCGCATGCCGCTCGGCATCGTTCATGCGCAGGCTATTGTGAAGCAGGCGGCGGCGCGGGTGAACCGGCGGCACGGGCTGGACGCAGGCATCGCGGACGCCATCGAGGCGGCGGCGCAGAAGATCGTCTCCGGCGACCTTGACGATCAGTTTCCGCTGGTGATCTGGCAGACCGGCAGCGGCACCCAGACCAACATGAACGTGAACGAGGTGATCGCAGGCTACGCCAACGAACAGCTGGCCGGCACGCGCGGCGGCAAGGCGCCTGTGCACCCAAATGATCATGTGAACATGAGCCAGTCGTCCAACGACAGCTTCCCCACAGCACTCCATGTCGCCACGGTGCTGGCGACCCGCGACCACCTGCTGCCCGCGCTCGAAAAGCTGACCGGCGCTCTTGTCCGCAAGGCGGAGGCTTGGGGCGATATCGTCAAGATCGGCCGCACCCATACGCAGGATGCAACGCCGCTGACGCTGGGGCAGGAGTTTTCCGGCTATGCCGCGCAGCTGATCAGCGCGAAGGCGCGGATCGAAGGCGCGCTCAACGGCAACATCCGCAAGCTGGCCATTGGCGGCACGGCCGTCGGCACGGGCCTCAATGCGCCGGACGCCTGGGCGCCGGACATGGTCGCCGCGATCAGCACCATAACCGGAACGGCGTTCGAGGAGGCGCCCAACAAGTTCGAGCAGCTCGCCGCAAAGGACGGCCTCGTTTTCTTCTCCGGCGCGCTGAACACCTTGGCGGTCTCGCTCACCAAGATCGCCAACGATATCCGCTTCCTTGGTTCAGGGCCGCGCTCGGGCCTCGGTGAACTGGACTTGCCCGCGAACGAACCGGGCAGCTCGATCATGCCCGGCAAGGTCAACCCGACCCAGTGCGAATCTCTGACGATGGTCGCCGCGCAGGTGATCGGTAACACGCAAGCCGTCACCGTGGGCGGGATGCAGGGCCATTTCGAGCTCAATGTCTTCATGCCGCTGATCGGCGCCAATGTGCTGCGCTCCATTCACTTGCTAAGCGTCGGCATGGAGAGCTTCGCGGAGCGCTGTGTCGACGGGCTCAAGGCCAATGAGACGCGCATCGCCGAACTGGTCGATCGGTCGCTGATGCTGGTGACCGCGCTTGCGCCCGAGATCGGCTACGACAATGCCGCCAAGATCGCCAAGCATGCGCATACGCAAGGCCTGACGCTGAGAGAAGCGGGGCTGGCGCTCGAACTGGTGGATGGCCCGACATTCGATCGACTGGTTCGACCCGAGAATATGGTCTGATCGCAAAGTTAGAGCGGGGAACCCCCGCTCTCCCGATACATTGTGAAAGAAGGACCAGGACGAAAAGGGGACCGCCATGCCGAAGAGAGTCAAAACCGCGGAGCCGCCAGTCGTCGTCCGTCCGCCTAAAAAGCCTAGCCTGCTCAGAAAAGCGTCTCAGCTAGGCGCGACCATGATCGTCGCCCGCGTGGCGGCTGCAACGGGCAACAAGGGCGTGCTGGGCCTTGCCGCCGGCGTGGGTGCCAAGCGGCTCATCATGCGCTATCCCATGGGCGCAATGCTCGTGACCGGCGCGTATCTGGCGCGCAAACTCTACAAGGCACGACAAGAAATCGACCAGAGAAGAGAACCGAAGTTGCTCACTGATCAGCGGCGAAGCACGACGGGCCTGCGCGGCCGCAACCGGATCAAAGAGCGGCCTGCCACTCCCTGATTGCGTCGATCGGCGAGACCAGCATGAGAATGTTGAGCGCCAGATTGTCCCGGATGATGATGAGCGTGCCGATCTCGAAAAGGATCGCGAGGGTAAGAGTCCATCGCCAGGGCAGGCGAAAGGCGATGAGGAATCCCAGCGTCATCATCAGCACATCGCTCACGCTGTTGAGAATGGAGTCGCCCGTATAGCCGATGGCGATGGTCGCCGCCCGATAGCGATCAATGATGATCGGGGAATTCTCCAATATCTCCCATCCACACTCGATCGCCACGGCGATGGTCAGGCGCCACGGGACGGAGGCGCGCGGCAGCAACCAGCGCAGCGCCGCATAGAAGATCATCCCGTGAATGATATGGCTGAAGCTGTACCAGTCCGCGATCTGCTGGCTGTTATCCGGCGTGTTCACGCCGCCGCCCCACAAACGCACCACGCCGCACGTGCAGATCGGCACCCGGCCCATGGCGTAAAGCACCGCGATAGTCGCAACGAGCAGTCCGGCCGCTACTGCGAAGGCCATCGCCTTCCTCATTCCGAGACTATGCCCGCCTACCATCCACACCCCCGTTGACGCCGCCCCTGCACCGCGTCACTAGGGCAAATTCCGATGACGAGCAAAATCCAAGACAGCATCGCCGCGACGCCCCGGCGTCGATCGAGCACCGAAGCCGATCCGCATGGTCTGCGACGGCGCGGAGTCCTCTTCGTCCTGTCCTCGCCTTCCGGCGCAGGCAAATCGACCATCGCGCGCAAGCTGCTCGCGGACGATCCCTCGCTGGAAATGTCCGTCTCCGCGACTACCCGGTTGCCGCGCCCCGGCGAAGTGGACGGCAAGGACTATCACTTCGTCGATCTCGCGACCTTCAAGGACATGGTTTCGGATAACCAGTTCCTGGAATGGGCACATGTCTTCGATCACCGCTACGGCACGCCACGCGCGGCAGTAGAGGAAATGCTGAGCGAGGGCCGCGATGTCTTGTTCGACATCGACTGGCAGGGCGCCCAGCAGCTCCACCAGATCGCGGGTGGAGACGTGGTGCGCGTGTTCATTCTGCCGCCCTCAATGATCGAACTGGAGCGGCGGCTGCGCGGCCGGGCGACCGACGCCGACGACGTGATCGACCGGCGCATGGCGCGCGCACAGGGCGAGATCGCCCACTGGGACGGCTATGACTATGTGCTCGTCAATGACGATGCGGATAGCTGCTTCACCAAGGTGCGCACGATCCTGCAGGCCGAGCGGCTGAAGCGCAGCCGACAGACGGGCCTGATCGGGTTCATCCGCAAGCTCGGCAACATGGAAATCTGAACCGCGGGCCGGCACGAAGCCGGCCAGACGCGCTCAGGCAGTCATCTGCAAAGCCCCACAATTGTCGATAAGCCCGGAGAGCGCGGGATCGCTCGCAGCCAGCTCGATGGTCGGCACGGCGAAGGGATTGCCCTCACATGTCGCCACTGCCCCCAGCCGCTCGAGCTTGGGCAGAAGTTCGGCCCGCACGCCTTTTGCAATGATGCGCAGCTGCTCCAGCGCTTCCTGATCGCTGCCAGCCGAGGTGCCGTTGATCTGCACCGTCTCGTGCTGACCCTGCAGGGTTTCGAGCATATATTCGGCCACGTCCTCGAATCCGCTCGCCAGAGCATGGAGGGCAATGAGTTCCAGCCGGCCGACCTTGATACCAGCGCCAATGCCCGGTGCGGCGAGATACTGCGCCTGACCACTATAGCGGGCCTGCCGGCACATCTCGCGATTGAACCGGAGCGACGCGAAGTAATCCTCCGCGATCGTGTCCGAATCGGTCGCGAGGGCGAGGTAACCTGTGCCCACCAGCGCCATCAGCGCCTCGATGAGCTGATCGGCGTGCATATCCTGTTGCTTCGCGACGCTGCACAACTCGACGAAGCTGGCGACGCCACCTTCTGCTTCCTCCATGAAGCGCGCAATCGGCTCGAAGATATCCGTCCGCAACGGCACCTCGCCAAAGCTGAAATTGATGGAGGAGGGGAGCGTTTCGTTGAGGCCGGTCCGCACGAAGCTCGCCGAACACATGGTGTCGGACACCTCGTTTGCGGTCAGCGTGCGCGCGCCCTTCACGAAGATATCCGTGCGGAACTTGCGGTTGACGAGGAAATCCTTGGTGAGCTCGCGCAGGGTCGGGTCTTCGACCGTAGCCAGCATCGCGGTCATCTCCGGCGGCAGATAGCGCTCGGCGATATTCTCCACGATGTTTGCCGACGCGCCATAGGTGAGCTTCACGCCCGCCAGCCTGTCGCTCACATCGGCAAAGCTCTCCGGCCGCCACTGCGCATTGAAATACTCATGGGCCAGATAGTTGCGGTCCTGCCCCTTCATGACATCGAGCCAGCCGGACGCGCCGGGCTGCGCCCCGAAATAGCCAGTGCCCATGTTGCGCACCTGATCGACAAACGCGAGCGCCGCGTCCATCCGGCTGACCACACCGCCTGATCCGGCACGCTGATGATGCTCCCAGAGGAGGTGACGCAGCGGCATGAGAGGCGACCAGCCCGGCACGACATTGTAGCTCATATAGAGCATGCCGCCGGGCTTCAGCCGTTCATCGACGATCTTCAGGATCGCCTCGCGTCCCTTGTCCGACACCCATGACCAGATGCCATGGAGCGCGATCACATCGAACGCGGGAAGATCGTCACGCGCCGCAAAGACTTCGAAGCTGTCATCGAAGATCTGGACCAGCTTGCCGCTCGCCTGCGCGAACCGCATCGCGTTGTTGGCCTGACTGGGATTGAAATCCGTGCCGTAATAGTCGCCGGACGCCGTCGCCGCGTTGATCGCGAGCGAAAGTCCCTGACCGAAACCAAGCTCCAGATAGTTGGGAGACGTGGGGACGTTGTGCCCGATGCCGCGCGAAAGCAGCGCCAGCTTTAGCCGAGCCGGGGACATCTCCGGGAAATAGCCGAACACATAGTCGATCTCGGAGACATAGCCTTCATTCCACATGGATTTTCCCCCTTCGGCCGGATCGCAAGCGTCGCGGCCAGCTTTGCTGAAGGGACGTAACGAGATGTGGTTAACAGGCTCCTACCATGAAGGGCGCCAGCGACGGCCTCAGGCGAAGCCGGTGCGCAGCGGCCCGGACCAATCCGGCCGGCCCTCGGCATCCGCCTTGGCAGCGGCCCGTCTCCAGTCATAGCCGACACGGCGAAGCTCTGCGTACCAGCCCTCTTCGTACCGCGTGACGAGCGCATAACGAGCGTGCGGCGATCCCGTCTCCATGACATGCGGGTGCGGCCAGTCCGCCCGATAGGCTGGCAGGCCGACACTGCCGGGATTCACGACCAGTGGCCCATCCGCCAAAGCGACGATCCGCGGCATATGGGTATGGCCGCACAGGATGAGAGCCGCGTCGCTGCCGTTGCCGCTGGTGCGATCCGCCACTTCCGCAATGGTCGCCGGCCGCGCACCCGCAAGCGTCACCGTCTCGAGAAAACCATCCAGATCGCTGTCCTGCGTGCCGTGCACCATCAATGCATCCGGCGGAAGATCACGCGTCGGCGGCAGGCTGGCCAGCCAACGCCACGCGGCATCGTCCAGCCGCTCGGCTGCGAACCGATCCGACTCGCACATTGTTTCGCGCGCCTCGATGAGCAGCTGGCGCTCGTGATTGCCCGCGATCGTCGGGAGATCGAGCGCGATCAGACGCGCGGCCGTTTCGGCAGGCCATAGCGGCCCGGAAAGGCTGTCACCAAGATTGACGATCTGATCGACGCCGTGCCTCTCGATATCCGCAAGCACCGCTTCCAGCGCCGGGAGATTGCCATGAATATCGGAGAGGACGGCAATGCGCATCAGGCTGGCGCCTTCAGCACCTGCTGCCATAGCTCGGCCAGATCCTCGGGGAACCAGGCCTCCTCAAGCCGGACCAGTTCGTCCGGTGTAAACCAGCGATGTGTGAGCATCACGGCCCGTTCGAGATCGGTATGGCGAGCGGTATTGATCGCCGCGCGGCCTGCGCGGACATGATAATAACGC
>PJTZ01000183.1_pt1 | contig 27495 bp, 25 predicted proteins | sample 1512131 | NCBI WGS metagenome assembly PJTZ01 (sample SAMN08177679, study PRJNA422409) | Soil metagenome, whole genome shotgun sequencing project. | reverse complement strand
GTACTCAATCATTTGAGATGCGTGATAAGTACCTTCATTTCCGGTAAAGCCTTGTACAATTACCTTTGAATCTTTATTTACTAATACACTCATTTTTTCTGTTTTTTTGCAAAGCAAATCTACTATTTTGCAATGACTTCTAAAAATTTAAGCTCGCGCTATTCGTCTTTTTTTCTACAATGATTTACAACCTTACAAAAGCTTCAACTTTTGTAGGAACTGCCACAATACAATTCCGATGGTAACTGACACATTTAAGGAGTGTTTAGTGCCAAATTGGGGAATTTCAATACACCCGTCAACGGCTTGCATAACATCATCCGATACGCCATGCACCTCATTGCCGAATATCAACGCATATTTTTTTTGTGGATCTGTCTCAAAGTTTTGTAATACAGTACTCCCGGTAGCCTGTTCAATGGCAAGGAGGGTATAATGTTCTTTCTTCAATTGCTCAATAGCAGCCATCGTATCTGGATGATGCTCCCAATCGACAGATTGCGTCGCACCCAATGCGGTTTTTTCGATTTCGCGGTGTGGAGGCGTGCCTGTAATACCACATAAAACAATTTTTTCGATAGCAAATCCGTCCGCAGTGCGGAACGTTGATCCAACATTATGCATACTGCGCACGTTGTCCAAAACAACGATAATCGGAATTTTTTCTTGGTTTTTAAAAGAATCGACGTCAATCCGATTTAACTCTTCCATTGATAGTTTTTGCATAGACGAAATTAGGGATTAGATGTTAGTATTTATAATTCCGATAATAACATTTTTCAAATACATTTTGAATATTGGAAACGATATGTTATTTTTGCATTCCGAAATTGGTATAAGAAAGAAAATAAAAATAGCTAAGAGAAATGGCAAATCATAAATCAGCGCTTAAAAGAATTAGAGCAAACGCGGCAAAACGCTTAAGAAACCGTTATCAGGCGAAAACTACTCGTAACGCAATCAAAAAATTACGTAATACAACAGATGCTGAAGAAGCTAAAACGTTGTTACCAAGAGTTGTTTCCATGCTTGATCGTTTGGCTAAGAAAAATGTTATCCACAAGAACAAGGCGTCTAACAACAAATCTAAATTAACGAAGTTAGTTAATAAATTAGGTTAATTTGTAGCTTATTCTTTAAGAATAAAAAGGGATGTATTGATTTACATCCCTTTTCTTGTTGGCTTTCGTTGAGAAAATTTGCTACAGAAGCTTTTGGATAATCTCGTCCAGTTTAGCCTTGTTGTCTTTGTAAGGAGCTAAATCGTATAATTCCACTTTTCGGAAGTCGATCGGATGGCTTTCACTTTGAAGATAGATAAATCCTTGATCTAAAAGTTTGCCGTCGGTTTTCTGGGCAGGGTCATAATGTTCCACATTTCCTCCTCCAATTTGAGGTTTGTTGTACTCCAGTACAACTTCTCCTTCCAGTATGTGTTGAATAAGAGAATCGCCTAATACCAGAAAATCAGCCGTTACCCATTCATCCCCATGATAAGTTTTTGATGTAGAACTTGTGCAATGAGGTGTAAATAGTGTTCCATCAATAACAACATTTGTTCCTGGCGTACATAAGTTCGATGTCGTCCGTTCATCCTTACCGTTTCCACCGAGAAACTGTCCTTCAATAGAGATCGGAAAATCCTGTTCTTTCAGCATAGTATTCGGATCCTGCCCGTGAAGCATCGCTCCGCTGTTGCGCCACGCCCAACCTTCGCCTCCCTGAACCTGTTCGTCAACAAAACGATATTCTACACGGAGGAGATAATAACTATAGGGTGTATTATAAGCTAAGTGACCATACTGTTTATTGAAATCATCATAGCCGTCGTAGCGTACTTTCAGTAGGCCATCTTCTACCCGAAATGTATTGGCATAGTTCTCGCCTACTTCGTGCAATCTAATTTTTGGCGTCCAATCGTTGATGTCTTCGCCATTAAAGAGTTGAATGGGTTGAAGTGTTTCATCGTTTGGTAGTGTTGTTTTACTTCCTGCCGAAGAGCAAGCAAATAAAATGGCTCCCGTTGCTAATGCCGATAGAAAACTGAGTTTGATGTTCATGCGTGTGGTTTAAGGTTATAGTAATAAATTTTTGTTTTTGACATATTCACTGGGTCTTACCCCGATAACTTTGTTGAATGTATTGCTGAAAGTGGGCAAGCTGCTGTATCCCACTTGCATCGCTACTTCGTTTACGCTCATCTTTTCGTCCAAAAGCAGTTTTAATGCGGTAAGCATGCGAAGAATGGTGTAATATTGGATAAAGCTCATATTTAATTCCCTTTGAAATAGACGGGCTAAAGTCCGTTCGCTAACCTCAAACTCGTTTGCTAGATTTTTAAAGCTAATGTTCTTGTCTATCCTTTGTTCTAGATAATTGACAATCGCCTTTAGTTTTTCATGTTTTGGATACGGAAGTGCTAGGGGTAATTCCGTTTGGGATATTTCCGGAAGGATTAACTTAAAAGCCTTAGCGATGGAGAACTTAGGTTCTTCAGAAGGAAATATATTACCCGTCCAACGATTGGTGAACATGATAAACTCGATTAAAAAATCATTGACAGGGTAGATGTTTACATCGTCGAAAAAGTCTGTGTCGGTGTCAAATTTTGGGAAATATAAATTTCGCATCACCACCTCTGGACTACTGGGATGTATGCTGTGTTTTATCCCGCCTGGAATCCATATATAATGACGTGCTGGTAGAAAGTAAGACTTTTCTTCCGTTTTTAAAAAAACGATCCCTCCTTCTGTATAAAGAAATTGTCCTTTTATATGGCTGTGTTCGGAAATGAAGCTTTCGCCCATAAGAGCATGGTGGCAATAAATACTATTTTCGAAAGTGTCTACTTCCGTCATATAATATTTGTCTACATAAAGCGTTCTGTCCATTGTTTTCTTAAGTAAGAGGCATAAATTTCTAGTTTTTTAACGACATAACCAAAAAAGTAGAAGACATACATGAAATTGCTTATTATTGCTTATCTTACATCTTGTTGAAAGGTAATAGCATATTTTATATGGCAGAGGAAAGAATAAAATTAGAAAGGCTGAAAGATAAAGTGATGACCGTACAGGAAGCGGTCGGTTTTTTTGAGAACGATATGGTAGTTGGTGCCAGTGGCTTTACGAAAGCGGGAGACAGTAAAGTTGTACTGGAAGCATTGGCAGAACGAGCGAAAAATGAAGATATAAAAATTACGCTGATGACTGGTGCATCGCTGGGCCATGACACAGATGGAAAACTTGCAGCGGCAGGGGCGTTAAAAAAAAGAATGCCGTTTCAGGTAGACCGTACGCTGCGGAACAAGATTAATGCAGGTGAGGTGTTGTTTATTGACCAGCACCTTAGTGAGAGTGCAGAGTTGTTGCATAACAAGAATCTTCCTTCCGTAGATATTGCGGTTATTGAAGTGGCATACATCGATCGAGATGGTAGTCTCGTGCCTACCACTTCTGTCGGAAATTCAGCGACATTTGCTGAACTGGCCGAAAAGTTGATTATTGAAATTAATACGGCTATCCCGGTGGAGGTTTACGGGCTGCATGATATATATAAACCAGAGAATTACCCATATCGAAATGTAATACCCATTGTTGCTCCATGGAACAAGATCGGTCGTAAGACCATTTCTGTTAATCCGGATAAGATTGTTGGAATCGTTTTTACAGACAAAAAAGACAGTCCGGCGGACATTGCCGAGCCCGATGCGAAAACAACAGCTATAGCTGCCCATATCTTGAATTTCTTTGAGAATGAAGTGCAGTTGGGGCATCTTAGTGACCGACTTCAGCCTTTACAGGCAGGAATTGGAAAAGTAGCCAATGCGGTATTGATGGGTTTTAAAAATAGTAATTTTTATGATTTAACCATGTTTTCCGAAGTGTTGCAGGATAGTACTTTTGATTTGATAGATGCTGGAAAACTGTCTTTTGCTTCCGCGTCATCTATTACTGTTTCCGAGGAGTGTTATGAAAGGGTATTCAATAATTTGCAGCGATATCGGGACAAAATTGTACTTCGTCCCCAAAATATTTCCAATACACCGGGCTTGATTCGCCGGTTAGGAGTTATTGCTATCAATACAGCAATTGAATTTGATATTTACGGAAACGTCAACTCTACACATATAGCAGGTTCAAAAATCATGAATGGTATCGGTGGTTCGGGTGATTTTGCCCGAAATGCATACCTCAGTATTTTTGTGACGCAAGCAGCTTCTAAAAATAATACGATTTCGCATGTGCTGCCCATGGTGTCGCATGTAGATCATACCGAACATGACGTTGATATTTTGGTTACTGATATCGGTTTGGCGGATTTACGTGGGCTCGCCCCAAGGGAGCGCGCCCAAAAAATTATCGATAATTGTGTTCATCCGGATTTTAAAGAAGAGCTTCAGTCCTATTTCGATAGGGCGTGTGAAAGAGGGGGGCATACCCCCCATTTATTGGAAGAATCCTTTAGCTGGCACTTACGGCTCGCGGAAACCGGTACAATGAAGAAGTAAGTTGACGCCTTTCATCTTAATAAATTGTCCTTATAATATTTTTATGCCTACTTTGCGGTAGGGTTCTAATAAAAGGCTGTCTGCAGGTAGTTCGGTTATGAGGTAATCAATTTGTTCGATTGATGAAACAATAAATTTTCTATTGCTATTCAGTTTTTCACTGATACACATCACAACGGTTGTTTTTGATGATTGTATCATAGCTTTTTTGGCTTGAACGATTTCCCAGTCGATATCACTAAGCCCTTGTTCTGCGGAAAAACCATTTGCGCCTAAGACGCATATATTCGCCCGGATATCTTTTAGCTGATTGACGACATCCGCCCCCGTGTGCAGATATGAATCTTTATGTAGCCTTCCTCCGATCGTGTTTACGATAGCATCGTTATTTTCTGCCAAAGCAATGGCTGTTTGCGGGCTTATGGTAAAAAAGTGCAAACTGAGGTTTTTTGGGGTTACTTTCGCGAAAGCCTGGATGGTTGTTCCTCCCTCGATTAAAATAACCTGATCTTTCTTTAATAAGGAAATAGCCTTTTCCGCAATCACTTTCTTGGCTTCAGATCCGTAAACTGTTTCCTGTTGTTGAAAGGGGGTGACGAGCGAATTACTTATTGCACCGCCATGTACCTTGGTGATGAGTCCAGCCTCAGTAAGTTCTTTTAGATCCCGACGGACAGTGTCCTCGGAAACTTGCAACAGCTCACTAAGATCGGTGGATAGCACCTTGTTGTGTAGGTTGATTTCGCGCAGTATTATTTTTAAGCGTTCCTCTTTTAACATCGTTCAATTACTTTTTGGTCGTGTTTGTCAAAGGTAAGGTTTTGTGCGGATATTAATATTGCGTTTATTGCATGTTTAAAATTCGCTTAAAAGCGCATATATAGCTAGTATTATATTAATATTCGATTAATTTTATATTAAATAGCTTAAAAATATTTTGATATTCGTTTTTATGCGTTTATATTTGTTTTGAAAAACGCAAATAAACTTAATGTGTTTTACATGAAATGAAAGATAACAGCGCGTTTAAATAGAAAAGTAATAACCCTAATACAGTAAAATTATGAAGAAAACTAGCATCCTTTTTTTAATCATTTTTATGGTTTCCACCACACTAGCATGTGGAACAAATAAACTCGAACCTGATGATACGCCTAATGCGGAGGATCCGGAGCAACAGGAAGTTCCGGAAGTACCAAATCCCGACGGTATTCGAGTTATGGTATATAATATCCGTCATGCAAGAGGAATGGATAATATCGTGGGTTTATATCGGATTTTAGAAGTAATCAAAGATTCTAAAGCGTCTATTGTGGCGTTAAATGAAGTGGATAGGCATTATGGAGGAAGAAGCGATTATGAAGATCAGGTGAAATCACTTGCGGATGCTTTGGATATGCACTATGTTTATCAACCAACAACCACTGAACCGCCAAACACAGCTTCGGGTAATCGGCCAAGAGAGCACGGACATGCATTATTAAGTAAATATCCTATTGTTGAAAGCGAAAAGCGTGATTTCTCTATAGGAGACAGCTATGGAAGAGGTATTCTCCGAGCAAAATTGGAGGTTGATGGACAGCACCTGCAAGTCTATGTTACACACTGGGGGCTTACAGAAGCGGCCCGCTTTAACCATGTTAAGGAGACTACGATGTTTATGAATGATTATCCCGGTAAAAGTGTGCTGATGGGTGATCTGAATGCAACGCCGGACGAGCATAGTATTATTGCATTAAAGAGTCGATTAATAGATGCTACGGAGGATGATGCATACACATTTAATGCTGAAACTCCCATTAAAAAAATTGATTATATTTTTGTTAGCAGAAATATGGATGTATCCAGAGGGGAAGTTATCAATACTACAGTATCTGATCATCGTCCTATCGTAGCAGATATAAATCTGGATAGGGAAGTGGATGATAGTTTATTGTATCCTAATTTTCCTGAAAGTTTTGAAGTTACCGACGGAAACTTCATGAACTATGAAGGTGGTGAGCGTGTAAAAGCCTTTCCTTCAGGTGTATGGAACTTTACGCAGGCCGCTATTGTTAACACAAGAATCGTTTACGACGATCGACCAACTACGGGGATAGATGCTATTCGCATGCGACAGAATTTGTCGACATCGGCCTATTTGCAGATGGACTTTGATGTGCCGAATGGCGCTTCTAAGGTTACCGTTTGGTATAGTATTTATTTCAAAGATGCTCCTAGTACTTGGCGATTAGAACATTCGACCGACGGTGGTACAACTTGGACACAAACCGGTTCCGACATATCAGACGCTGGATTTGTCAAAAAACAGGCTGTTTTTAATGTGGATGTTGCTGGACCAGTGAGATTTAGAATTAATAAATTAGGCCTAGGTGCAACTAATAACGGAAGATTGTGCTTTGATGATTTTGCGATATATAAGAACTAAAATAACTAATTCCAATGATCCTAATAAAAAAAACATTATGGAAAAGAAACTAAAAAGTTTTATAACACATCTTTTTTTCGGGATATGTGTTTTTTTGATGCCCTCGTTATGGAGTGAAATATCTCACGCACAGACGCAGAAAATAATAATAAATGGAATAATCAAGAATAATGAGGAACAACCCCTTAGTGGAGCGAGTGTTCGAATAAAAGACTCAGAAATAGTAACATCAACGAATGCAGAAGGAAACTTTTCCTTAGAGATCAACAACCAGCAATCGATTCTTGTCGTGTCCTTCGTTGGTTACCAATCACAGGAGATAAATTTGAGCGGTCGCCAATTCATTGAAGTAGCGCTTTCCCGAGTTTCGAATTTGGATGAAGTGGTGGTTGTTGGTTATGGTACCCAAAAAAGAGAAAAAGTGTTGGGCGCCGTTAGTCAAGTTGGTGATGAAGTATTTGCCAATCGCCCTGTAACATCAGTTGGGGCAGCACTACAAGGTGCTGTATCGAATTTACAGGTGACCATGGGTGATGCACAGCCCAATCGTGCGGCTAGTCTTAATGTCAGAGGGTTTACGTCACTTAATGGCGGTTCACCTTTAGTACTGGTAGATGGTGTGCCCGGAGAGATTAATTACCTTAATCCAGAGGATATTGCATCCGTCAGTGTATTAAAAGATGCTTCCTCGGCCGCTATTTATGGTGCTCGAGCTTCGTATGGTGTTATCCTTATTACAACGAAAGGTGGTGGCAAAGGAAGAGTAAATTTTAAGTATAACAATAATCTGGGATTTAATGAGCCTTTACAGACACCAAAAGCCATAGATGATCCCCTTTTGGCAGCAGAGATACAGCAGGAAGCTTGGCGAGGCTTTTATGATGCTGATAATGCTGATTTGGTAAAAGTTATTGATCATTTAAAACGTTATCAAGATGATCCGACATTACAGCCCGAATGGGTATCAAATGCGACCGGTTACGTCACGGGAGGTTCAGTCGATTGGTATGAGCAAATGTTCAATAAAACACAACCTTTTTCCAGACATACACTTTCCGTAGATGGGGGAACTGATAAACTCAGCTTTTATCTTTCGGGAGCTTATCACACACAAGATGGCGTATATAAGCCTGCATCTGATAATTTTAAACGATACAATGGACGATCTAAGCTTTCTTTTGAAGTAAACAGATATCTACGGCTGACTAACAATACAGAATACAGCGAAAGAACCTACGATACGCCTAATAAATTTGTGACAGGAGGAAACAATTTTCAACGATTTGCTTCTCAGTTTGCCCATCCGTGGAGTGCTATTTACACGGGAGACGGAGAATATACATACGGTGGTATGTTTGCCATTGGACAGTTAAAAGAGGGGGGAAGAGATATTACAAATCAAAATATATTTCGAAATACCTTTACGGCTGAATTAACTGTTATTCCCGATATTCTAAAAATAACAGGTGAATATAGTGCTTATTGGAATCGAAATAGAAATGATGTACAACGCCTACAAGTACCTTATCGTCAAAATCCTACAACGATTACCGAATTAGCCACGCAGCCTGACGACTATGGCTCGGCTTATAGTCAAGGATATTTAGGGACCCTTAATTTATTTGCGAATTACACCCAGCAGTTCGGCGATCACTATGTTGGCGCAACCGTTGGAATAAACCAAGAGGAAAACAAATATCATACATTCAATGTATGGCGACAAAATAATCTGATAGATGGACTTGGTGCACTTAATCTTACCGATGGAGAGCCTCGTCTAGGTGACAACAAATATGAATGGGCAACCCTTGGTTATTTTTATAGACTCAATTACGACTTCAAAAGCAAATATCTCGTAGAGTTAAACGGTCGATATGATGGTACATCCCGTTTTCCTAAAGGGCAACGTTTTGGTTTCTTTCCTTCCGCAGCAATAGGATATATCGTTTCTAATGAAGATTTTTATGAATCGATAAAGCCTTATTTGCAAACATTTAAACTGAGGGCAAGTTATGGAGAGCTGGGTAATCAACAAGTGGGTACCTATGCTTATATTAACACGATGTCTATTTCGAGGTTGTCTCGGATATTGGATGGTAATTATCCACAGAGTATCAGTGCACCTGGTCTGGTATCGGCAAACCTCACTTGGGAACGTGTTAATACGACAAACGTCGGCGTTGATTTAGCAGCATTTAATAACCGAATGGAGCTCTCATTGGATTGGTATGAACGACGGACCACGGGAATGTTGACTGCCGGGAAGGTATTGCCTGCCGTATTGGGAACATCTGTACCACAGGAAAATGCCGCTGATGTATCGACGAAAGGATGGGAAATCACATTAGGTTGGCGAGACCAGTTTGAACTTGCAGGCAAACCGTTCAATTATAATTTTCGTTTCGTCCTATCCGATAATAAAGCCAACATTACCAGATTTAGAAATGATACAGGCATATTGACTAGTTATTATGAGGGTTATCGTATCGGGCAGATATGGGGCTATACAACCGAGGGATTTTTCCAGACAGATGACGAGTGGGCACAACATGCTGACCAGCGACGTGTACAGGAAGTAGAACATTTGAGAGGCGGACATCCGTTAGCAGGGGACATCAAGTTTGCCGACCTTAATGGAGATGGTGTTATAAGTAATGGAAGCAATACGTTGAACGATCATGGAGACTTATCCATAATTGGTAATAATGCTCTCCGTTTACCCTATAGTTTTGGAATGAATTTTAACTGGAGCGGTATTGATTTGAGTGCATTTTTTCAAGGCGTTGGCAAACGTGACTTTTGGCCGGGTAGAGAGTCCGCTTATTTCTGGGGTTTTTATAATCGATGGAATAACCCTGTTTACGAACATATAGTTGGAAATTACTGGACTCCAGATAATCCAGATGCTTATTTTCCACGGCTGCGTGCGTATCAAGCCCAGCCGGCGACAGAAACAAGAACGTTGTCTACGGTGCAGACTCGTTATCTACAAGACGCTTCTTATTTACGCTTGAAATCTCTCATCATAGGATATACATTTAAAAATAATTGGTTGGAAAGAGTTGGCGTACGCGGGGTGAGGTTGTTTGCCGCAGGAGAGAATCTGGTTACCTGGACAAAGATGTCTAAAGCATTAGATCCGGAAGCATTGAATGATGAAGTGGATTCCAGTACCTTTAATGGTAGTGGATTTGTGTATCCTGTCCAACGTACAATTACTGGTGGAATAGAAATCAATTTTTAATTTTTAAATAAGAAATCGATGAAACATTATAAACTAATTACGTGGTCCATATTAGTATCACTAGTTATATTCCAATCGTGCAATAAAAATTTTTTAGATAAATATCCTCTTAGCGAGGTGTCTCCACAGAATTTTTTTAATACAGAAAACGATCTTCTGCTGTATACCAATAGCTTCTATACCGTGACAAGTGGACATAATGTATTTACAGGAGATATTGCAAGCGATAATGTGGAGCAAAATTCAGTAAACCAATTGTTAGAGGGTAATTTACAGGTGCCAGAAACAGCTTCACAGGCAGGTTGGACTTGGTCAGAGCTACGGAATATCAATATTTTCCTACAAAATTATCATAGAGCGAGTACTGATGAATCTATTAAAAATCATTATGCAGGAGTCGCTCGTTTCTTTCGGGCTTGGTTTTATTTTGAAAAAATGAAACGTTTCGGGAATGTTCCATGGTATTCTTTACCCTTGGAAACTAACAGTCCTGAGCTGTACAAAGGAAGAGATTCTCGCGTGTTGATTACAGACTCTATTATTGCCGATCTGGATTTTGCGATCGAGCATTTAAATACGACAAAAAACGTAAGCCGGGTAAATAAATGGACAGCATTGGCATTGAAGTCTCGCGTATGTTTATTTGAGGGAACATTTCGTAAATATCATACATATTTAAGTCTGGAAGGAACCCATTCCGCTTTGTTAGAGCAGGCAGCAGAAGCTGCTGAATCTGTAATTGATGGAAATCAGTATAAGCTTTATTCAACCAATAATCCACAATCAGATTATCTCAATCTATTTTCTGCAGACCAAGCAAAAACGGATGAGGTGATTTTTGCAGAGATCTATGATACTGAACTGATGAAATTCCATGCAGCGAATCATATTTTCAATGTAGCAACAACGGGTGGTGGAGTTGGCCTTACAAAAGATCTAGTGGATTCGTATCTTATGATTGACGGACGTCCATTTTCCACTGTAGCAGGATCCACAGAATTTACTTTTTATGAGGAAACCCGTAATCGCGACCCGAGATTGGCTCAAACGATGCGTACACCAGGATATCGACGAATCGGTGGTTCGCAAACCTTACTTCCCGACTTTTCCACCGCTCCCACAGGGTATCAAGTCATAAAATTTGTAAGTGGCGTAGACCAAGATGCTTATAATACGAACTCAAATGACGTTCCGCTATTTCGTTATGCAGAGGTATTGTTAAATTATGCAGAGGCAAAAGCAGAGCTCGGAGATTTTACGCAATCGGATGCTAACCGTTCTATTAATCTTATTCGTAAAAGAGCGGGATTGCCTGATCTTCATGTTGACGCCATTCTGCCAGATCCAACGCTTAGAGCACAGTATCCGAATATAGATGATAAATTGTTGGAAGTAAGGCGCGAGCGTAGAGTAGAACTGGTTATGGAAGGATTCCGGTATTATGATATTTTGCGCTGGAAAAGAGGGAAGAAATTTGAGGAAGTGTTCCGTGGCATGTATTTTCCGTCTAAGGGAGAATATGATTTAGACGGTAATGATACAATTGATTTTGCAATTGTTGACGCATTGCCCAATCCACAAGTGCCTGGGGTTCAGTATTTCGTTTTAGGAACCCGACAATTGTCGGATGCTGATCGAGGAAATATTTTGATAGCTCCGAATGTCAAGAAAACATTTACAGAACCCAAAAACTATTTGTACCCCTTACCTAGGCAAGAGATGGTACTCAACGAAGCTCTTAAACCCCAGAACGAAGGTTGGGGTGATTAAATAACAAGCATAAACACATTACATAACGAGATATCCATTTAAAAAATATAATATGTTAAATCACAGCACGACAAAAATTACAGAACAACCTTCGAAACACCGTCATCTGGAAAAAATGACAGTTGAAGAGATTACAAAGCGTATTAATGAGGAAGATAAAACGGTGCCTAACGCAATTGAAAAAGCGCTTCCACACCTTAATAAATTGATAGAGATTTTAGTGGAAAAATTAAACAATGGTGGGCGATTGTTCTATTTAGGGGCTGGTAGTGGAGGAAGACTCTCTGTTTTGGATGCCATAGAGATGCCGACAACCTATGGAGTTCCTAAAGGATTATTTAATGTGATTCTAGCTGGAGGAGTAGATAAGCTGATAGAAGCATTGGAAGAAAAAGAAGATGATATACATGAGGGTCCCAGACAATTGGCTTTGAAAAAGGTTGATTCTAAAGATCTGGTAATAGGTATATCGGCCAGCGGTACCACTCCGTTTGTACTGGAATCTTTAAAATACTGTAAAGAAAACGGAATCACCACCGGCTGTATCGTGAGTAATCCTGATAGCCCGATTGCTCATTATGCTGATTTTCCTGTCGAAGTCATCACCGGACCGGAATTTGTATCGGGCAGTACACGCATGAAATGTGGAACAGCACAAAAAATGATTTTTGACATGATTAGTACGACTACGATGATACAATTAGGACGTGTAGAAGACAACAGTATGGTCCATGTTTCGCTAATCAATGACAAGATTAGAGATAGGGCGGTGCGTATGCTTATGCAAAAAACAGGAATTTCCGACTACGAAGAAGCCTCCGCATTACTGAGTAAGCACGGGAGTGTCAAGACGGCTAAAGATGCTTTTTTTAATAATAATGTTTCTCAATAGATCTTTTCGATGACTAATATAAAAAACACAGCATGGTTGGCGATGATTGTGATGGGATTGATGATGATTTCCTGTAAACAGGAGAAACCAGAGAAGGAACTTCTCTATAACAGTAGTACGGTGGACATTACACCAGATAAACCGGTGTTATTAGCGGGATTCGCCAACAGGGAGGGCCTTTCGGACACAATACATCATGCACTTTTATCACAATGCGTTGTGTTGCGGTATGATACCACTACGGTATGTTTGATTACAAACGATTTGATGGAGATGGCACCAAAATATGTCGCCACGATTCGGAGAAAAATCAGTGAAGCGACCGGCGCTCCTCAATCAAATATCATATTGACGGTTTCGCATACCCATTCTGCCCCGATTATGGATGCGATGGGTCTCGGTTGGACCGACGCTAATGAAGCTTATAAGGAGCAGACAATCGAGCGTATTGTGGAAAACGCGATCCGGACATTGGAAGATAGCGATGGTTTTGTCAGTTGCTCGTTGAGCATAGGCAAAGGTCTTGCGGCGATTAATGCCAATCGGCGGTCGATAGACCCTGAAACAGGAGAAAGTGTTATAGGTAAAAGTGATGCTACAGTAGATCAGGAGGTGAAGGTACTTCAATTACAAGATAATGCGGGGTTTCCTTTGTCCACCTGGTTCAATTACGCTTGCCACCCCGTTGTACTCGGCTTCCCTAGTACAGCTGTTTCACCGGATTTTGTAGGTCAGGCACGGAATATCTTGACTGAAAGATGGGGTGGCAATGCCCTGTTCTTGAATGCAGCGGCGGGCGATATCAACCCTAAGAAAGGATTAACGGCTTCTTTACAATTAGCAGACGATATTGGTGCTGAATTGGGCGAAGCCGTCACCCAAGCTGTATTGGAAAAAGATAAGGCAGCACCTACATTGAAATATGTACGTGCCAGCTTACAGCTTCCGTACCGGGATCAGAATATAACCCCTGCCTTCATAGATGAGCAAGTCCTGCTGAAGTCTGTACAGCAGACAGAGTTCCTCGATTGGAGAAATGATGTAAAGAAATGGGGCGAACGTATGAAAGCAGAGATCCGGACAAAGGGTGAGCTGCCCAATTATCGGGCTTCAGAAATGTCGGTGTTGCGTATAGGATCTTCTATCATCCTGTTCGTACAAGGCGAGTATTTCAACAGCTACCAAGTGCGCCTGAAAAAGAAATTTTCGAATGTCAACTTGCTCTTTGCGGGCTATAGCAATGGCGAGAGCGGTTATATCCCAGATGGCGAATCATTTGCTGCGAAGGGTTATGAAGTCGATCAAGCTTATATTTATATTCACGAACCATCCCCACTCGCCTCGGGTGCAGAGCAGGTAGCCCTTGATGCGATGGGGAATTTAATTAAACAAGTACTATGAAGATAATCAAAATGGATAACTATATAAGTAAATTACGTTATATCCTGCTGTACCTGTTGGTTTCCACAGCTGCAGCAGTATGGGCTCAGGATGCCACGTTGGTGTTCCTGGGCAAGGAATTTGTCGGAGGGGGCTTAGAAGGGAAAAGTCAGGTTTACTACTACGAACGCACAGGAGTAAATGCCGTATATGCTGCGGAGACTGGAGAAAAGTCGGTCATGACGGCTCGATTTGAATTGAGCGAGATACCGTCGAAGCCGGTATTGAAAATACAGGGTCGAATCGACATTGGACATATACCGGCATCAGATTTTAACATTTCTATTACGCTGAACAATAAACTACTATATTACGGTGAGAGTGGGTTCAACAACAGAGATTGGTCTGAAAGATCATTCCATATTCCTCTTAACGCATTGCAAAAAGGCAAAAATGAGCTGGTCATACACAACTTGGCTGAAAAAGGTTCGGTCGGAAGACCGCCTTGGTTTATGGTCGGCATCGCCGGTATCGGCAGGCAGGATTTTAGACTGAAAGAACCGACCGATATCTTTCGGCATCTCTCGATCAATCTGCCAGAGACTAAAGAGGCTATGAAATCTCCTGATTCGGCAAACGAAGGTTTCACGTTACGAGGTACCAAAGGTTGGGCATGGACACCCGAACAAACTATCACAGAAATTCCTTATCTCAAACAGTACAACATGAATTTCTTCATGAACTGTTATCTCTCCATGTTTGATTACCCGAATGACAATCAGTGGTGGAAGCCCCTGGACGCTTCATTTAAGAAAAAATATGAAGAAATAGTCCGTCTCTGTAAAAAGAACGACATCGAATTTTGCTTTGCGATGAACCCCAATTTGTATACATCGCGGCATATTGATTATAGCAGTAAGAAAGACATGGACGATCTTTGGCAACATTACGAATGGATGGCAAAGCTTGGTGTCAATTGGTTTTCGATATGCCTTGATGATATTACCACCGGTCTCGATGCCGGCGTACAGGCTAAGTTTGTCAACAGTTTTTATCAACGGTTGAAAAAAATAAATCCCCATGCGCAGTTAATTTTCTGTCCAACCATATACTCCAGCTCCTACAATTCTCACGGTGTCAACGACAACGAAAAATACCTCCGGACTATCGCCGGGGAGTTGCATCCGGAAATTTATTGTTTTTGGACGGGCGACGGTATAGTGGGGGCTGTGAGTACCGCGAAAGCTAAGGAATTCAAGGAGATCATTGGCCACCGATTGATTATCTGGGACAATTACCCGGTGAATGATGCTTACCAGGCCATGCACATGGGGCCTCTCGTACTTCGCGATAAAGATTTGCATGAGCTGTGCGATGGTTACATAGCTAATGCCATGTATACTCAATCGGAATTCAACCGTATACCGACGTACACTTGTGCCGACTATGCACTAAATCCGGCGGAATATGACCCGCTTAAATCCATCGGCCAAGCCATCCTACATCAGACGGACAATCGCGAACAAGCGGAGACGTTAAGAGATGTTGTCGAGGTTTATTATGGTTTTCTATTACACACGGATCATTTTAGGACAAACCTCAATACAGCACGCTTTTCGTTTCAAGAATTGATGAGGATGAAACAAGGAAATGTGCCCGCTAAATTGTTTAAGGAAAATTTGCAGGATATTTACAACCGATTGGGCGAACAGTTTCCGGGACGTTATAAGGCAGAACGGGCAACTATGCTAACGGATATCAAATGGATGGAGGAAAGGCTAGCTGTCTTTGATTGAAAATCTCACTTTAACAAAAAAGCACATCCCATTTGTAAAGGATGTGCTTTTTTCTAAAATAAGGTTACTGCCTTTCTATCTTTGTCCAGGCAGATAAATCTGGAAACCAACACTTACACCAAGACCGCTTTGTCCACCGCCGGAATTGACGTTAGCTTTGCTGTAGTTATAACCAGCCGCTACTTCCAACGCCACTGTCTGGGTAATGAAATGGGCATAACCTACATTCGCTCCTAATGCCAACGAAACATCACTTCCTGGCTTACTTCCGGCAATACCGATGTCACCTTGTCCGAAGAAACGACCGGATGCACTAGCTCCACCAGGGAAATAATAACGTACAAAAGGAGAAATTCCATAGTTGTAGACGTTGTCCTGATCCTTGATCGCGGTTAAACCTAAACTAGCTTGAGCACCTACCGCCAAGCCGTCTGCTACAAAATAACCAGCACGAGGGTTTAAATTGATATTGAACTGATCACCTTCAAAGCTGTAACCTATATTCCCTATAGATCCACCAACCATCCAATTACCCTGTCTAATAGGTTCCATTCCTACATTTGCTGTAGATTGCGGCGTAGTTTCTACACGTTGTGCTTGAGCACCGATTGCGAAACCTCCTAGTAAGAGGCATAAAAATGTAAACTTCTTCATATTACGATCTATTACGTTAAAATTATTTTATCTAAGTTAATAACGTTCGATGATCATAATTGTTTGGTGTATTTTAATAAATTAAATAAACGATGTGAAAATGTAGTAGAATATCTACTTCGATTCCGTGCTAATTGATAAATGGAGAGGAAAGATCACGTTGTTTACTATAATAGTCTAATGTCTTCGCTGCTTGGAATGGTCGATCGGTACTTAATATGTCGGCGCCATTTTCAATATATTCTGCGTAAACCTGTTCGCCCCTTTGCTGCGCTTGGCTATCTAAGTTTCCAATAGTGCCCAAAATACATAGGATACCGTGCTGATGCAATAGATCAGTGAGATTTTTATCAGCCTGCGATGTGCCGATAAAAGCAACAAGTCTTGTATCTGGAATATCTAGGTCATTTAAGCGTATCAAGTCTTCTACATTTTTTATAGAAGCCGAAATCATTAAATCTGGTGCTAGGTTATGCACTACTGCCGCTTGATTGGCACTGTAGGTAATGATTACAGAATATGCTTCGGACTTTGTTTTCCTGATGGCATCTACCACGAGTTGGTAAGGTACGTTTCTTTTTACATCCAGTGTGAAAATAACCTGTCCTATGCCCCATCGTAATGTCTCTTCCAATGTTGGAATACGGTAGTTGGTTACCGTTCCTGCAGGATCTTTTAAGTGCAATTCTTTCAGTTCAGCTAATGTGTATCGATTTACTTTTCCCGTTCCAGTTGTAGTGCGGTCTAATGTTTCGTCATGCATTAAAACGAGAACAGAATCTTTCGTGAGTGCAATGTCACACTCGATAATGGCAGGCATTTTCGAAGCCACGCGTTGAAAAGTTTCGATGGCATTCTCGGGATAGTCTGTATCCGGTCCTCCCCGATGTGCGCTCACCAACGGAACCCTATTTTCTGAATAGGTGAGGAAACGATACAAATCCTCAATTCCTTTAAAATTAAATACTTGTCGAGAACTACCGAATCGAACAGTATCCGCTGTGGTGTTGCTTCTGAAACAGCTACAGAAAAACAACAAAAACATAAGAAGTAAATAGTGGCTATTTATTTTCCGCATAGGTTTCAATGGATTGGCGTATCGTATCTAAAGAGGTGTTTAGTTGGTCAATATGGATATTTGCCTGTTTATAAAAAGGCGCTCTTTCATCTAGTTTTTCCTCAATAAATTGTAAAAGAGCTTCATCACGTAACCCTTGAAGAGCTGGGCGGGAAGCGATGTTTGATTGTTGCAATCTATTGTGTAGCGCTTTGGGCGTGAGATAGAGGTAAATGGATATACCGTTTTCTAGAATCCATTCCATATTATCAAAAAAACAAGGACTCCCACCCCCGGTCGAGATAACAGCACGTTTTCCCCGTTGTTCTTTGAGTAGCTGACTTTCCATTTCACGAAATTTCTGTTCGCCATATTGTGTAAAGTACGCTGGTATCGACATACCGATGCGTTCTACAATCACATGGTCTAAATCAATAAACTTCAGATGGAGGTGGTTAGCTAACTTCCTACCTAACGTAGTTTTCCCGCTACCCATAAAACCAATTAAAAATATAGGCTTATCCATTATTTCGCTAAATAATCTTCTTCCAATTCTTCTTTTGACGGGAACGTGATTTTTGACCATTTTTTGATGACCGTACCATTTTGTAATAAGAGTACGCCGGGATTGGAGCGTACCATACTTTTAAGAGGAACATTATCTGCGTATAATGTTTCTAGTACGAGATCCATTTCGTCTTGAAGTCCTCTTGCGACCTCTGATGAACTGGAGGTTAACAATATGGCTCGGAGCGGATAGTCACTTGCTAAATCACGAATCGTCGTGTTAATGCGATCCAATGCAATAATGTCTGCTAAAGATAGTTTGTCGACATAGGTGCTTACCACGACGAAGTTGTAATAAGGGTTTGTGATGATTTCTTGTGTTACATCGTTTCCCTCTGCATCCGATATCAACAAATCCGGGATGGGGATTTGATACCCTTTTTTGACCAACTTCGATGTAGGCTCGCCCACAACTTCCCAATTGTCATCTTCCCAGATACCCTCCATGTATTCTTTATCGGTCACTTTTTTTACCTCGCCGGTTTGTTTATGTTTGATTTCGTAGATGGATTCATATACGTCTGCTTCTTCTCCATCTGGCATTACCATTAATTCTGGTATGTTATTTCCCTCTTTATAAGGAAGAAAATCAATAAATGGAAGAAAGTAAATGGTATAGACACCTATTCCAAAAGATAAAAGGATGACCAATGTACTGATTAGACTTCTTGTTGTTGGGTTGGAAAGAAGAGGTTTTATGCGTGCTCTGTACTTGAAGATCACGATGACGAATGCCAATAGGATAACATCTTTGATAAACGATTGCCAAGGCGTTAGTGGGATGGCATCACCAAAACATCCGCAGGAGGTCACAACCTCAAAAAAAGCAGAATAGAATGTCAGGAAGAGAAAAAATACCGTTAACAGCAATAAGCCCCAAGCTACTTTATTTTTATAGAATCCTAATAACAGGAATACCCCGAGAATGATTTCTAAGCCACAGATAAGGACAGCAAGCCAAGTACTGTAGTCGTTGAGAAAATCCATGTGGAAAACCAGGAAGTACTCTTCCAATTTATAGCCAAAACCTGTAGGATCGTTGGCTTTGATAAAGCCTGAAAAAATAAAAAGTATACCGACAAATATCCGGCTAAATCCTAATGCAATATCAATGGTGTTAGCATTCTTTTTTCGTGTAGGCGTAAAGTTCGTTTCCATGAGTCTATTTTTGTTCGGCAAGGCCTAGTTTTATAAGTGCAAAAACAGCATAGTTAAGCATGTCTTGATAATTTGCTTTCAACCCCTCCGATACAAGGGTTTGTCCGTCATTATCTTCAATTTGTTTGACACGATGAATTTTCATGAGAATAAGGTCAGTTAAAGAAGAAATACGCATTTCTCGCCATGCCTCGCCGTAGTCATGATTTTTGGCAAACATTAAGTCACGTGTTTCATCTACCTTTTCGGAATATCGTTTATCTACCATATCATAGGCTAAGTTTTCCTCCGCATCTTCGGGTAACTCTAGCTGCATCATCGCAATTACACAATAGTTTACGATTCCTATATATTCTCCTAAAATGTCTTCTCCTACTTTGGAAACTTTTTTAACTTCCAAAGTCCGTATACGTTGCGCTTTAATATAGATCTGATCCGTTATAGACGGTGGACGCATTATCCGCCAAGCAGTACCGTAATCTTTTGTTTTCTTTAAGAATAAATCCTTACAATGTTTTATAACGTTATTATACTCGGTAGTCGTGTCCGTCATCGTTGCTTATCTTTTCTTTTGATCGTTGTACAAACTACAAATATAATTAGAATATGTTTAAGGGTTAGGTCATAAAAAGGTACAATTTGCTATAAACGAAAAAATTCCGTTCTTTGAGGTATGAAAAATTAGATATAAGGACAGGCCGATGAAAATATTTAAACCAGAGATACGTGAAGTGCGTATTATACGTTACATCCAACCTTTTCGGGAAGGAGGTTCGTTGCCTGCTTTGGTGGATGCAGACGATGGATTTAGTTACGTCATTAAGTTTCGCGGGGCAGGGCAAGGAAAGAAAGCATTGGTCGCGGAATTGATCGGAGGAGAACTATGTCGCTTTTTGGGGCTTCGTATGCCCGAATTGGTCTTCGCAGACCTCGACGAATCTTTTGCACGGATGGAGCCGGATGAAGAAATACAGGATTTGCTGCGTTTCTCGGTTGGGAAAAATTTAGGGGTGCATTTTTTGAACGGTGCTATTACGTTTGATCCGAACGTAGATGAGATAGATGCAGAAGAAGCCTCCAAGATTGTTTGGTTAGATGCACTGCTTATGAACGTGGACCGCACTGTACGGAATACCAATATGTTGATATGGCATAACGAGCTTTGGCTGATAGATCATGGTGCATCACTTTATTTTCACCACGCATGGGATAATTGGGAAGAGCAGTTGGAAAAACCGTTTATACAAATAAAGGATCATGTACTGCTTAAGTTTGCGTCAAAGGTGGAAGAAGTAGATGTGCAGTACCGATCGCTTTTTACAAAAGAAAATTTGTGGAACATATTGCAGATTGTGCCTGATGAATGGTTGGTAGATGAGCATAGGCAATTGAGTCCAGACGATGCCCGTCGCGTGTATGTTTCTTTTTTATTAGGAAGATTGGCGCATTCCGAAAACTTTATAAAACAGATACAACATGAGCGAGAGAACACTATATGAGTACGCTATCGTCCGCGTAGTCCCTCGCGTAGAACGTGACGAGTTTATTAATGTTGGCGTAGCACTCTATTGTCGGAAGCAGCGATATGCACAAGTCAAGATTTATGTAGACGAAGTTAAATGCAGAACGCTTGATCCGGAGATTGATTTGGAGCTAATCGCGAAGCATCTGGATTCTTTTCAGCGTATTTGTGTTGGAGATAAAGAAGGAGGGAGATTGGCTGCGTTAGAACAAGCAGAACGCTTCCGTTGGCTGACGGCAAAACGAAGTACCACCATACAATGTTCGGCCGTGCATCCTGGTTTGTGTATTTCGGCGGAGAAGACCCATCAAGAACTATTTGAAAAATTAGTGCTTTAGAAGGCGCAATTTTTTTAAAAGGAATCTTAAATTTGGAGAAAGACTAAACCTCATATATAAAAATGGAAGAATTTTATCGACATATATATCAAAAGCAAATGGAAGTCCAAGACATGCCGAGCAACGCCCGGATAGCAGATTGGGCGATGCATGTGCTCCATTTGCTATTTCCGGAAAGACAATCATCTCATTTTCAGGGTGCAGATGATGTTCGGAAAGCTTTTGAAGAAGCTGAAGAGGAGTTGTTGGAATTGTTGATGAAAACGAAAGCATGTTCACATTGTGACAATAAACTGATTGCACGCCGTTTTCTCGAAGAACTTCCGGCTATTTATGATGTAATGCTCACGGATGCGCAAGCGATTATGGATGGCGATCCTGCGGCACGCAGTTTACGGGAAGTCATACGCACATATCCCGGTTTTACAGCTATATGTGTTTACCGCCTGGCACATCAACTATGGAAATCGAATGTACCACTTATTCCTCGTATATTAACCGAACACGCACACTCCAAAACAGGAATCGACATCCATCCGGGAGCCCGAATAGGCCGATATTTATATATCGATCATGGAACTGGTCTGGTGATAGGGGAGACTTGTATCATCGGAGACCATGTCAAGCTATATCAAGGCGTAACGCTGGGTGCTCTGAGTGTAGAGAAAAATATGGTAGACACCCAACGTCACCCAATTATCGAAGACCATGTAATTATTTATGCAGGCGCTACGATCCTAGGAGGACAAACGGTAATCGGCCATCACTCCATTATTGGCGGAAATGTGTGGTTGACTTCTAGTATAGATCCCTATACTACGGTGTATCATCAACCTAATTCTAAATTTATTGATTCAAAACCTATCGCATAATGGGAAATTTGATAGATGCCATTGGCAACACCCCGCTTGTGGAAATTACGTCCTTCCACGATAATTCCAATGTGAAGATTTTTGCTAAAATGGAAGGAAATAATCCAGCTGGCTCCGTGAAGGATAGAGCGGCGTTGAATATGATCCGCTCGGCACTGGAAAGAGGAGAGATTACAAAAGAATCGAGATTGATTGAGGCTACCTCTGGTAATACCGGTATTGCCTTGGCAATGATTGCGGGCCTATATGGCTTGGAACTGGAATTGGTTATGCCCGCTACTTCCACGCGTGAACGAACACTAACGATGGAAGCGTATGGTGCAAAGGTAACGCTATTGGATAATATGGAGACCTGTCGTGATTATGCAGAAGAAAAGGCGGCCTCAGGAGATTACTTTATTTTAAATCAGTTTGCCAACCCAGATAACTATAAAGCCCATATCAAGACCACAGGGCCAGAAATTTGGCGCGATACCGAAGGAAAGATTACACACTTTGTCAGTGCTATGGGAACGACGGGTACAATTATGGGGTGCTCGATGTTTTTAAGAGATAAAAATTCAGCCATTCAGATTGTGGGCTGTCAGCCAACGGAGGAATCTTCCATACCGGGGATTCGTCGATGGCCAGCGGCTTATTTGCCTAAAATATTCGATGCTTCGCGTGTAGATCGGGTGATTGATATCGCTCAACAAGATGCTGTTAGAAGAACGCGGGAGTTAGTCAGACAAGAGGGGATTTTCGCAGGTATGAGTACTGGTGGTGCGTTTCATGCAGCGTTACAGGTCGCCAACGAAATCGATGAAGGTATTGTTGTTTTTATAGCCTGTGATCGTGGAGATCGTTATTTAAGCTCTGATTTGTTCGGATAACTTTTCAGCCCGCAGTTTAATAGGCGGGCTGAAAAGCTTTTTATTTGTTATCTCTACTCCAAATTTCATAGATAGGGTCACCTTTTGAACTCAAGCCGCTGTGATGCCAAGCTCCGTCTTTTAATTCGCCGTCAAAACTCAGACTAGCGCCAACACGAGAATTATCTCGTGAGAAAAATAGGATGTGTTCGCTGTATTTACCGTCAGTAAATGTATAATGTCCTCCTCCTGTACCGGAAAAAGTCTTTGCTCCTGGATCTATAGCCATCCATTGGAAATAGCCATCCACTAAGAGCTTAATGGTTTTGCGGGTACCACTTTGGTGTATTTGGACGAGGTCGTTGCCTTGTTTTCGTCCGGTTATCCGCCACAACCCATCCAAATCCTGAGCTTTAGCTGTTTCCTTCTTCCATGTTTGTCCAGATTGTTCTTGTAAACCGTCCGCTTTTGCTGTCAAAGCAAAGCTTTTTGTTTGACCAATGGTACTGGCATCGACATCGTTGTACTCAACTTGAATGTTTAACGATCCATCTCGATAAGTATAAGGACCGCCAAAAGTCGATACATAAGTATCGTCTTTATAGGTGATTTGAGAAGAATATCCGTCAATAAACATCCAAACAATATTTGTGTCGCCTTTTTTCGTTGTATATACACCTTTAAGATTTGACACAGTCTGGGCCATAATCCATGTGGCAATAAACATTAAAACAGTCGTTAAGATTAATTTCCTCATGATATGTCTATGTTGGTTCAACATAAAAATAACAAATTAACGCAAAACATGTTTTTTTTCTTTCGATTTTCGGTTTCCATCACACAAATTATACCTTTGTGGGTTTAAGATGATAATGAGATTATTACGCTATTGTTTTTTGTTGACGATTTTATCATTATGTAGCATCAATGTTGATGCCCAACACTTTGGTATCCTACACGGCATAGATACTACAGTACAGCTGCTGGATACCAGTCGCCAGTCGCGTTGGGGGCAACATTTACAAGCGGATTCACTACCTCGCTTTGCTCGTACAACAGAAGAACCTAAAAGAGAAAAGAAATTTTGGAGAGCAGGCACGGAATGGTTTTTAACGCAGGCTTTTCCGGCAACATTCAACCGGTTTATTACGAAAGATCCTTATTCGTATATCAGTTTTAAAAATTTTATTGACCATCAACGATTCTCTGCATGGGATTGGGATGACAACCAGTTTACAACCAATCATTTAGATCATCCTTACCATGGGCAACTTTATTTTAATGCATTTAGAAGTAATGGTTACAACTTTTATCAGTCCAGTATCGCTACATTGGCGGGAAGCTATATTTGGGAGACAGGTGGCGAAACGCAAGCACCCTCAATTAACGATTTAGTAAATACTACCTATGGTGGAATAATTCTTGGAGAAATGACGCACCGTATTGCCCGTAATATTTTGGGGAGAGGGGGGAGACATCGACATTTAAGAACTTCGAATGAAATAGGTGCGTTTTTCGTTAATCCAGTGAATGGTTTAAATCGTTTGCTAGACGGTAAATGGGGGAAGGTTGATGAATACAATGCCGTCGACTCTTCTACAATATGGGCGGAAGTCAATATAGGTGTCCGTCGATTCGATGCGCAAGAAGGGGATATTTTAGAAAAAGGCAAAAATGGTTCGTACGGTCGACTCAGGCTATGGTATAGCAATGGCCCCGAAAACATAAAGCGCCCGTTTGATCAATTCTATGTGAACCTGGAGTTTGGAAGGGGAGATAGTACGTTTATCAACGCAGTTAATGTACATGCACTCCTGTATGGTAACAAGTTCTTCAAAACTAAGCGTGGTGAACATTATGGGATATTGAGTGCCAACTACGACTTTTATAATAATGATGCTTTTTTTTATGGGGCACAGAATTTAATGTATAATTGGAACTCAGAGTTCCGATATAAAAAGCAGAATCGGCTCAATATGAGTGTAGGTGTGGGAGCAATTTTATTGGCAGGTGTACCAGATCCCTATTTGCTATATGGTGCGAGCCGGAATTATAATTACGGTTCTGGAGCGGGATATCGTTACCATGCTGAATTAAGCGTACTGAACCGCTTACTTATTACGGGAGACTACAATGGTGGTGTTTTTTTCACCATTAGCGGAAATGAATCGTATTACATTCTGCACGCAGGGACATTGGAGGCTAATTTACGCATCATCAAAAACTTCTCATTAAATGTTAGCTCTGGCTATTTTGCATTGGAAGGACATTTTGAGGACGAACAGTACACCGATTTTAACCGAAAATTCCCGTTTGGCCGAATCTCTATAGGATATAACGTTAGATTTTAATCTCAAAAGCGGCGAAAAGAAGAGCTAATGAGTCACGAATACTGTAAATGTACGAGTTCTTTTTCAAAGAGAAAGACGTCCCTTACTGGTTTGAAGCCCATGTTTAAATAAAGTTTTTTTGCTTTTGGATTTTCTTTGTCCACTAATAACCCTAACACTTCTTTTTTTCGATGTACGAAAAGATCAATGGCATAAAGTAACAAGATTTTTCCAATGCCTTTACCTTGTGCAGCAGCAGATACTGCTAGGGTGTCGATATACACTTCACCAGCCTGTGTTTCATTGCCCAAGTTCGGTTCACTCTTAAAATGTGTATGTAAATAGGAGAGGATAGGTGCTCGCAATTGTTCTAGCTCATCTCCCGGATAAAGACAGATTTGTCCAATAATATCCCCATCTTCTTCCGCAACGATAATATGTTCATAGCTATATTGATTTCGTGGTTGCGCAATGTGATATGCCAGAAAAGTGATTGCTTTTTGCAGATCTTGTTCACCAATAAAATAATAGATAATATCTTCCATAGCTGTCAACATGATGGGCGCTATTGCATTCGCATCAGTAGGCAGGGCTTTTCTAATCTGTAACATCTTTCAAAAAATAGTAAAGGCTACCCCAAAAAGGTAGCCTTAGTTTGTGGTTGTTATTTTTTTAGACGCTTATTTGCTGTCTTTATCTAACTTTTCGAAATCTACATAAGAGATTTCCTGTGGTTTTAACGTTACGTTTTCTTTTAGATAATCAAAAACTTTAAGGGCTTTTGCTTCTTCGAAAAGGCGGTTTGCTTGTTCCCTGTCTTGTAATAACTGAAGAGCATATTGACCTAATTGTTCATCTGTAGGCTCATCGTTGATGTTATACATCTTGATTTGAGAATAGATACGTTCTTTTGCCAAGTTAATCACTTCGTCATACTTAACTTCCAGGCTATTTGCCGTAACGATGCGGTTTTCAATGATTGTCCATTTCAAGTTGCTCAAGAAATCAGCAAAACCTTCATCCAGCTCCTCATCGGAAATATTAGGATTCGTCGCTTTCAACCATTTTTTTAAGAACGCCTCTGGGAATTTGACATCTACTTTCTCCATCCCATAAGTGTATATGTCGTTACGCAGCTTCTGATCGGAATTTTGTTTGAAAAGACCTTCAACTTCCTCCTTTACTTTAGATTCGAACTCTTCTTCCTTTGTTACATCACCCGCAGGGAATAACTTGTCGAAGAATTCTTTGTTTAAGTCGGCTTCTTCCAAACGGTTGATGTTTTTAACAGTCAACTCGAATTTCGTTACGTCTAGATTTTCCGCTTCATCTTCGGTAATACCTAAGATGCGTGCAATATCAGCTACTTTAAAGGCCTTTTTGATGTCTATTTTAACCGTGTCATCTTGTTTTAACCCTGTCAAAGCCTTTTTGGTTTTCGCATCTTCAATAATGTCGGTGCGTACAGAAGTCGTTTTTTCAATACCTTCTTCCTTGGTTTGTTTCAACGTCGCGTATAACACATCTCCTTCTTCAGAAACTTCCGGATTAGTCATTTTGCCGTAACTACGACGAAGATTCTTAATACGCTCTGCTAAGGTAGCATCGTCTGCCTTGATGTCATACGTTGTAAACGCTGTATCTTTAGAGAACGGTGTTTCGAATTCAGGCGCGATACCGATTTCGTATGTGAAAGTGAATGTATCGTTAAAATCCCAGTTATACTGTGCGTCTGCATCGCTCTCAACAGGAAGAGGCTGTCCTAAAACTTCCAGTTTGTTTTCGCTGATGTATTCTGAAATCTTATCATTTATCAACTTATTGATCTCATCAAACAGGATTGATTTCCCGTATGTACGTCTGATATGACCTGGAGGAACCATACCCGGACGGAAACCTGGTAACTTAGCCTTTTTTGCTTGTTCTTTAATAGCTTTATCTACCGAAGGATTATAATCTTCGGGCGCTAATTCAACCTTAATGTTCGCGTTGACATCGTCAACTGTTTGGTGTGAAATATTCATACTCTCGTTTCGCTTTTACGCATTTTACAAAAAAAATCCTCCCGAGTTTATTAAGTTCGGGAGGACATCAAGTGCGGAAGAAGGGACTCGAACCCCCACGCC
>PJTZ01000181.1_pt1 | contig 27768 bp, 23 predicted proteins | sample 1512131 | NCBI WGS metagenome assembly PJTZ01 (sample SAMN08177679, study PRJNA422409) | Soil metagenome, whole genome shotgun sequencing project. | reverse complement strand
CAGGTTGGTCGAACGGGTTGATAGTTTCGTATGTGATCCCTCTGTTGTCTAAGAAGGCGGACACTTGTGCGCATGGCGCACAGTCATTTTTTTCGAATTTAATGATTCTTGCCATGTTGTTGTTAAGTTTAAATTTGCGAAGACAGTTAACCGTCTCCAAGAAGTTAAAACACGAGACTTGAGGCAGGTCTGCATCTCAAGCATAACAAATATCCAACATTTTAATTCCGAGCGGTAATGATACTTTTCCACATGGTTGACAAACGTGAAGAATAAACGGCGTTCTACGCGTGTTTTTTCGTGTAAAATATTGATTTATAGAATCTGACGTAAATGTTGATAACTTTAAAATCAATTTTGCCGACTAAAATTTACACAAATTTTATATAAAAATTGTATAGGTCATATGGGTAAAAAACTGACTCATTTCTGACGTGTTTTTCATAGTTGCTGAGTCTGAATAAGTTCGGTTTTTCAAACCAATTTTTCTGAAAAAATTAAGAAGGAAAGTATCGAATTTATATTTTGTACTATGATTATATGATTTTATGTTTTTGTTATAAATTATACAAGTATTGTGATGATCCGTATAATCCTAGAGGTTGTCTAATCGCTATTTTTGTAAAAATGAAATTTATACCATGAACAGAGACTATGTATCCCGTAAGGATTTTATAAGAAATTCTGCCTTACTATTGGGTGGCTTTATGGCCTCCTCTCAGGGATTTGCAGCGGATGATGTAACAAGTAAAGATATGAAGAAAGAGATTTTACGTGATGGACAACCTTTTTGGCTAAAGAACGTTCGACTGGAAACCGGTTTTAGATATGAGGAAGATGAGGTTGTGGCGACATCTACAGCGTTGTTCTGTATAGAAATTTCCAAAGGAAAAATTAGCACTATTGCACCAAATGATGAGCATAAGCAAGCTATTGATGCGCAGGGTTTATTGATGTTACCCACATTTAAGGATATGCATATCCATTTGGATAAAACATTTTATGCTGGCCCTTGGCGAGCTACCCGTAAAAGACAGAGAGGAGTGAAAGGCATGATCGCATTGGAACAGGAAATTCTACCAGAGCTGTTAAAAACATCTACATATCGTGCTGAAAAACTTATTGAGCTATTACAATCCTGTGGGACGGGTTTTGCCAGAAGCCATGTGAATATTGAACCGACATCGGGGCTTAATTCTTTGAAGAATCTCGAAATAGCACTGGAGAATAAAAAGAGCTTGTTTGGTACTGAATTAGTGGCTTTTCCACAACATGGTCTTTTTTATACTGATTCTGCTAGTCTTATGAAGGAAGCTGCAACGATGAATATTGATTATATAGGAGGCGTTGATCCTTATAGTGTTGACGGAAGTATTGAGAAGCCTATCGATTTTATTGTTCAATTGGCATTGGATAATGGAAAGGGCATAGATATACACCTACATGAATCTGGTGATTCCGGCTTAAAAACGGTGGAATATTTAATTGATCGCGTTAATGAAAATCCGGTTTTAAAGGGTAAAACTTTTCTAAGTCATTGCTTTGTGCTTGGCGCTATAGAACCAAAAAAACAGGAAGAACTTGCTGAAAGATTAGGGCAGGCAAAAATTGGTGTAGTGTCGACTATTCCATTTGGGCGATTAATTATGCCTATTCCAACTTTATATAAGCATGGGGTAGATGTCGCTACGGGTAATGATAGTATCGTAGATCACTGGAATACTTTCGGGTCAGGGAGTGTGTTAGAAAAGGCTAATTTGATGGCGCAGCTGTATGGATATAACACGGAATATATGTTGTCGCGTAGCTTAAAGCTTGCCACTCATAATGTGTTGCCACTCGACGATAGCGGGGTACAACAATGGCCCAAGGAAGGAAAAGAAGCAAGTTTTGTGCTTTTAGATGCCAGCTGTTCTGCAGAGGCAGTATCCCGGATATCTCCTGTTAAATCATTGGTGTATAAAGGAAATATGGTATTCTAGGAACAGAAGGAGTATATGGAAATGAAAACACCCCAAAAATCCATTATAGGGGCAGTGGAAGAGAATAAGATTGAGGTTGTTGCAAAAGCACTGGAACGAGGAATAGATGTGAACACCCAGGACGAGAGTGGAAAATCTTTGTTATTGATAGCAACGCAAGCAGATTACGTAGAGATGGTAGAATTGCTTTTACGACATGGTGCAGATGTCAATTTACAAGATAACCGTCATGACAGCGCCTTTCTGTACGCCGGTGCGGCTGGACAAACGAGTTTCTTGGAGTTATTTTTAAAGCATGGTGCACGTTTTGATGTGTATAACCGTTATAACGGAACGGCGCTTATTCCAGCGTGTGAACGTGGTCATGTAGAAACGGTACGGTTGCTGGCTAATACAAACGGTTTTCCGATAGATCATATAAATCGATTAGGTTGGACAGCATTGATGGAAGCTATAGTGCTTGGCGATGGAAGTGCACGTTACATCGAGATTGTACAAATTTTAGTGGATGCCGGATGCGATACGTTAATTTCGGATAAAGACGGAATCTTTCCACTACAGCATGCCGAACGGTTGGGGTACACGGAAATATTGAAAATACTTCAGATTGCAGAAAATTAGTAAATTGTAGAAAAAACAAATACCTTGGATAAGGTAGATATATTTTGACCGTTTACGTTTAGGAGAATATGGGGGATCGCAAGGGACAGGAATCTTTTCCTGTTTTGGGAATAAGCCGATATCATGAGGACATCTTTTCGAACAATAGCTTGTTGTTCCACGAATTGCATGGCGAACGGCATATCGATAGACCACATAAACATGATTTTTTTATGATCCTCTTGTTTGAGAAAGCGAGGGGTATGCACAAAATTGATTTTATTGAGCATAGCCTTAGGGACTATCAATTGCATTTGGTGTTTCCAGGGCAAGTGCATCAATGGCATGTTGAGGAGGAAACGGTTGGATATCAACTGATGGTTGATAGATCGTTATTTGAACATATCGTTCCTTCTTTTCGATTTCCACAGACATTTTACCAGAAACATCCTGTATTGCAATTGTCGCCTGAGCAATTTACCACATTGAGATATGAATTTGGACAGATTGGACAAGGCTTACAATGCAGAAATATATGCTGGCCTTTGTTAACTTCCCGTCTGCAAGTAGTATCACTTTTGGTTAGTCTAGTGTTGGAAGATACGTTCCGAGATATCCAAGCTTATAATATAAATCCCATTTTATCGAAATTCTCCATATTAGTGGATCACTGTTTTAGAGAAAGCAGATCGGTAGCTTTTTATGCGGATAAATTATGTATATCAGCGAATTATCTCAATATCCTATGCAAGAAGTATATGTTTATCTCGGCATCCTTTCTCATTCAAGATCGAGTTTTATTAGAAGCTAAAAGGTTACTTAAGGTTTCTGATAGATCAGTTAAAGAAATTGCTTATGAGTTGGGGTTTTATGATCAAGCTAGTTTTTCTAAATTTTTTAAATCAAAAACAGGTGTGATCCCGTCTGCTTTTAGAGAACAGAACTAATGGCCAGTGTCTCTTTAAGATATACACGATCCGTATCGTAAATATCCCAATAAATATTTGGGATAAGAAATAACAAAAATAACTGCTATCTTAGTAACCTATAAACAAGCAGTTAATGAACCTACAAAAATATTTATTATTGCTCTGCTTGGGTATTTTGTTTGCTTGCAAAAAGGAGATAAAGAACCCGCCGCAACCCCCAGAACCAACGGAAGAGGAACGTCTGATGGCCGATATCTACGATTACTATAATAAGTATTCATTGTGGACAGCGCAAATCCCCGATCTTGATGAGCAGGGGCGATTGGAATTTGTAAGGAAATATTCTTCTAATGGAGTACTGTTAAATGCTTTGATGAATATGACACCTGCGTATGATTTTCGCTGCTATACAACAATATCGCCCAGATGTCCTAGGAAACATTACGACCGGTACTCCTTTTTAGACGAATCTAATACAGACGGAAATTTAAGTTATGCCGACGGCTTTCGGATGGATACGAATGAAGGTTATGGGTTATATTTCGGCTGGGGGTTAATGGGCGAGATAATTGACGGCGTGGAGTATGCAAGACCTGTTATTTCTTTTGTAGAAGGAGGATCTCCTTCTCATACCCAAGGTGTGACCCGGGGTGCTGTTGTTTATGCTATTAATGATGATGACAATATTACCGTTAGATATAGCAGTGGTAGTCTGAACCCGACTGATCTGAATAATTTCGGAGCTAAATTAGATGCAGCGTTGGCTGCAAACTCATTGAAATTAAAGGTAGAGACCGTGAATGGTGAGGAGGTTGAGTATACCATGGAACATGATACTTATGAGATTGATCCTGTCGTAAAACATACGATATACGAATACTCGAAAAATGTGGGTTATTTGGCATATTCCTCTTTTGAAGAGGTCTGGCCTAAGACACATCAAAATTATACAAAGCTGGAGGGCATATTTAATTCCTTAAAAAATGCCAATGTCAGAGATCTTATCCTGGATTTACGATATAATACAGGGGGCTATGTAAGTACCGCTGAATATCTGGCAGATAAATTGGTTAATGCAGCAGATGATGGTAAATTAATGTTCAAATATAAAGTAAACGACTATTTAGCTACGTCCCTTCAGCATAAGAGTGATTTTCAAGACGTTTATTTTGATAACAGTGACAACCAGCTGGAATTGGAGAACATCTACATTTTAGTTACTGAACAAACGGCTTCAGCGGCTGAATTACTTATTAGTGCACTTCAGCCGTATTTGAATGTGACCATTATCGCCGAAACGGATAGGACATACGGTAAGCCGGTAGGCTTTTTTCCGGAAGAAATCGACGATGTCACCTTATGGGTGACGTCTTTCCAAACTATCAATGCTAATGGATACACCGATTATTGGAATGGTATAACACCTGACGTAAGCGGGGTACCGGATTATTTTTTCAAAGATTTTGGTGATCCCGAAGAAGATATGATTGCCAAGGCATTAGATTTGGCGATCCCCACCAACAATGGTTTTCGAGCATCGTCTCGAAAGAGGTCAGCACAACGTGGGATAAGCATGGGCATTATCAATAAGGTGAAAGAACGGAATATGTTGAAAATAAAGGATTAAACCAAATACTCAAACAACGTCTGATCTTTATTGACCTCGATGAAATCGAATTTATAAGATTTCATTCTTTCGATAAAAGAAATGTAATCTTTGGGATCATTTAGTTCGATACCGATTAATGCGGGGCCTCTTTCGCGTTCTGTTTTCTTAATATATTCGAAACGGGTAATGTCGTCCTTTGGTCCGAGTACTTCTGTTACAAGCAGACGTAACGCGCCCGGACGTTGTGGGAAGCGAACGATAAAGTAATGCTTAAAGCCTTCGTAGAGCAACGACATTTCTTTAATTTCGCTCATGCGATCGATATCATTATTGCCTCCGGATACAATGCAAACAACTTTTTTCCCTTTTATTTCTTCTTTATGGAAATCTAAGGCCGCAATGGATAATGCTCCTGCGGGTTCTGCCACAATGGCGTCCTTATTGTAAAGCTGTAAAATGGTCGTGCAGATTTTGCCTTCGGGTATCGGCTTCACACTATCAAGTAGCTTACTGCTAATCTCGTACGTTAGTGTACCTATTTTTTTCACAGCAGCCCCGTCCACAAATTTATTGATGTGTTCCAGTTCTATCGGACCGTTATTCCGCATAGCGGCAATCATGGACGGTGCCCCTTCTGGTTCTACACCGTACAGTTTCACATGAGGAGCATATTTTTTCATGTGATAGCTCAACCCCGACGATAGTCCACCACCTCCTATAGGGATAATGACAGCATCTACTTCAGGAAGATCTTCCAATATTTCTACAGCGACCGTACCTTGCCCTTCGATTATTTTTTCGTCGTCGAAAGGAGGAATGAACGTCATGTTGTGTTCTTTTGTGTATTCTAATGCTGCTTTCTGGCAGTCGTCGAAGGTATCGCCGGTTAATACGATTTCAATATTGCCGTTGCCCCACATCTCGGTTTGTGTAATTTTTTGACGTGGGGTAGGACCTGGCATAAAAATAACACCCTTGATATCTAGTTTTTTACAGGAAAGAGCGACACCCTGTGCGTGGTTACCTGCACTGGCGCAGGTAACGCCCCGACGTTTTTCGTCTTCAGATAGACTGACGATTTTATTGTAAGCACCACGTAGCTTATAGGAACGGACAACCTGCAGGTCTTCCCGTTTTAAGTATACCTCCGCATCATATTTTTCGGAAAGGTGTATGTTGTACTGCAAAGGTGTACGGTTCACAACACCTTTTATGCGTTCTGCCGCTTGCAATGAATCTATCCGCCAGTGGTCGGACAAGTTGTTTAAGGTCATAGTGTTTAAGAATAACTGCCCCAAAAAGCGTCTTTAACGAGTGAAATATCTTTTTTGCCGTTACGGCTATAAATAGAAACAATATCAAATCTGATATCGCCCTGATGGTTGATTCGTTTTAAAAAAACACCTGCGGCTTTGATGAGGCTTTTCTGCTTTTTTAAATCAACAAACTGAAACGGCTCACCATATGCGGTTGAACTGCGACTTTTTACTTCTACAAAAGCCAGTATATCACCCTCTTTAGCAATGATGTCTATTTCCCACCATTTATATCGCCAATTTAATTGTAGAATTTGGTAGCCTTGAGTACGTAGAAATTCTTGTGCTTCCCATTCCCCCTGCTTTCCAAATTCTAAATGTTTGGCCATGTTTTATTTTAACAAGGTATGCAGATCCTCGTCGTTGATGTCTTTTTTTGCATCTGCCATGATAAGGAACTTCTCATAAATTACAGCAAGGTTATCTTTGTCCAACTGATAACCCAAACGCTCCAAATGGTGTTTCAATGCATGCCGGCCAGAACGAGCAGTCAGGATAATATCGGCTTCTACTAAGCCTACATCTTCCGGACGGATAATCTCGTAATTTTCACGATGCTTTAAGAAACCATCCTGATGGATTCCAGAACTGTGTGCAAAGGCATTTTTCCCAACAATAGCCTTGTTTGGTTGCACAGGCATGCGCATCATGGAACTTACCTTACGGGAAATGTGCGTGAACATCTTGCTGTTGATGTTGGAGGTTAGGCCTGGAAATTGACTTGCATGTACTTGCATAATCATCGCAACTTCTTCCAGCGAGGTATTTCCTGCACGTTCACCAATACCATTGATAGTACACTCGACTTGACGAGCTCCGTTTTGAACAGCGGCAATGGAATTGGCTGTGGCTAATCCTAAATCATTATGGCAATGTGCAGAGATGATAGCTTCATCGATGTTTTTTACATTTTCTTTTAAGTATTTGATTTTTGCACCGTATTGATCTGGTAAGCAATAGCCGTTGGTATCGGGGATGTTGACAACGGTAGCTCCTGCCGCAATGACAGCTTCTACCATTTTGGCTAAATAGGCTAAATCTGCCCGGCCAGCGTCTTCTGCATAAAATTCAACATCTTCTACATAAGATTTGGCATGTTTTACTGCAGCAACCGCACGTTCCAGGATTTCCTCACGTGTAGAATTGAATTTGTATTGAATATGCATATCCGACGAGCCGATTCCGGTGTGGATACGTGGACGTTTGGCATACTTCAACGCATCAGCGGCAACATCAATGTCGTTTTTGTTTGCACGCGTAAGTGCACAAATGATAACATTGTCCACCGCTTTCGATAATTCGACAACCGATTGGAAATCCCCTGGACTCGATACGGGAAATCCGGCTTCGATGATGTCAACACCTAAAAGCTCTAAATCTTTGGCAATATCTATTTTTTCTGAAGTCGTTAACTGACAGCCAGGAACCTGTTCACCATCGCGTAAGGTCGTATCGAAAATATATAAATGATTAGGATCGTGTAACATAGTCTTAAATTTATCTAAAGATGATTCGCCAACTGGCGGATCGGTTAAAAACCTAAAATTAAAAAATCTTTTTCCTTATCTCAAATATTCCAATACTTTGGCGCCCATCTCGTTTGTGCCTAATATCTGCGTAGCAGGTGTTTCTGCATTGGCGATATCACCTGTCCGCCAACCTGCTTTTAGGGTGTCCGCAACAGCTTGGGTTACCGCTTTGGCTTCTTCTTGTAAGCCGAATGCAATATCGAGCATTAATGCGGCGGATAGAATAGATGCTAATGGATTTGCCTTGTTTTGCCCCGCAATATCATGTGCGGATCCGTGAATCGGTTCGAAAAATCCTGTTCCATCACCAATAGATGCCGACGCTAACATACCCATAGAACCTGCAATTTGAGAAGCCTCGTCTGTCAGGATATCTCCGAACAGGTTGGCCGTCAATACGACATCGAATTTTTTAGGATTCTTCACTAATTGCATAGCGGCGTTGTCGATAAACATGTGTTCCGTTTCAACATCCGGATATTCGCGTGCTATTTCTTGCACAACATCTCGCCATAAGCGGGACGTCTCCAATACGTTTGCTTTATCAACGGAGCACAGCTTTTTATTACGTGTACGAGCCGCATCATAAGCTTTACGTGCAATGCGTTCTACTTCATAACGGTGGTAATTCATTAAATCCGAAGCAAAAGTATTGTCTTCACTGCGTATTTTTTCTCCAAAATATACATCTCCAGTCAACTCGCGGAAAAATAAAATATCTGTTCCGCGTAAGACTTCCGGCTTTAGACTGGAAGCTTCTAACAACTCGTCAAATAACAATATAGGGCGCAGGTTCGCGTACAAACCTAGCTCTTTACGTATTTTTAATAAACCCTGTTCGGGTCTTACTTTCGCCGATGGATCATTATCGTATTTCGCATGTCCGATAGCACCGAATAGGATCGCGTCTGATGTTTTCGCTTTTTCTAGCGTTTCATCGGGTAGCGGATTACCTGTTGCTTCAATAGCCGTATGCCCCATAATGGCTTCATCGAAGCTAAACTCATGACCATATTTTGCTGCTACTGTTTCTAATACTTGTTTTCCCCATGTCGTTACTTCTTGTCCAATACCATCTCCGGGGATGATTAAAATATTTTTGTTCATGTGTATATAATTATTTATATCGTTACTTCCTCTACCACCTCACCTTTTTCCAAAATAAGTTTATGTTCTATGCAAGACGGTAATTGTGATTCATAATGACCGACGTAAATTAGTGTATTGCCATGCGCACACAGCTCGTCTACCACGGCGTTGAAATGTGTGGTTTGTGCGATATCCAGTCCTTGACAAGGCTCATCCAGTATCAGCAGTGGCGGATTTTTGATGATGGTTCTTGCCAAAAGAGCCAAGCGCTGTTTTCCTAACGGAAGCGTATGAAGCAATTGGTTTTTATAGGGCAATAAATCAAAGAAATCTAATAGCTGCTCCATACGTTTTTTTTCTTCGTACTTTACGTCCATAAACCAACCGATGCTATCGTAAAAACCCGATGCCACCGTATGCCATACGGTGGCATTCCGATCAAAATACCAGTGCATCTCCGGTGAGATGATACCCACTTTTTCCTTAATATCCCAAATACTTTCACCTGAACCGCGTTTGGCTCCGAATAACCATATATCTGCAGCATAAGCTTGGGGATGATCTCCATTTAATAAGCTCAACAAAGTGGATTTACCAGAGCCATTTGGTCCTTGTAACAACCATTTTTCACCTGCTTTTACCCTCCAGTTTATATTTTTTAATACGACTTTATCTCCGTAGCGAACAGAAACATTTTTCAGCTCAACCATGGTTTGACTCGTGCTTTCCGGCTCCTTTTGTAAGAAATAGGGGAGAGGTTTCTTTTCGCGGATAGCATCTTTTGAAAAATCGTTTGCCTGTTCTACCACATGGAGCTGACCGTCTTTGATTTCAGCAAAACGATTGATGCAAGAAGGGAGTTGTGTATCATTTGTGATTAAAATTAATGTTGTCCCCTTACGGGTAACTTCATTGAAAATATCCAAAAGATTGGCTCTCGATTGTTTGTCTAGTCCTGTAAAGGGTTCGTCAATGATTAAAAGCTGTGGATTAAGCCAAAGAGCCTGTACCAATTGCAGTTTTTTATGCTCGCCACTAGATAGCTCGATTAGCTGTGTATCCTTACAGTTTTCGAAACCCAGTGCATACAAAATTGGCTCGGCATCTGCATAGCGAAGGTTGTTCTTCCGACCGAAATGTAAAAGGTCGGCGTAGACAGTAAGCGTATCGTTTTTCTGAAATTTATTATAGCGTTGTTGATAATAAAAGTTGCGGTCTCCCTCCAAGTTTGTAAACTGATACCAGTTGGAGACATAATAAGCACGCGGCGGACATGCGCTATGTTCATCAAAATGAAAGGTAATCTCTCCCGTAGCTTTCTCCTCTCCTACGATAGCTTTGGCTAAAGAAGTTTTCCCTGTTCCGCTTTTTCCACCAATAACCCAATTTTCGCCTTGTATAATTGCCCACGAAAAATTATCTAATACAGCTTTATTACTGTATTGGACTGTCAGGTTTTCGATATTTAAAACGTTAAGATTCAAAAGTTGAAATATTATGTTTTATGCTTAATCCCAAGCAACGTCTACGCCTTTAAATTTATAGTTTAAGCGTGATTTTAAAGGATTGCTGAAAGCCTCAATCCGTAATAAACTAATGGTTGGAATTTTTTCTGAACAATTTTCAAATTTCATTAGAAATGCATACGGAATATCTTTTTCTAAATCTTCTATGGCCATTAGACGCTTTGTAGGATCATTTGCTCTTACTATATTAAATTGCTGATCAATGATGTTGCCGTTAGGATCAACAAATTGCTGCTCATGATAAAATTGAAACCTTTTTTCAGTATCACCGTGATAGATGACTAACCCTTTAATCGAAATTGTTTTTTCCGAAGAATTACCCTTGACTTCGGTCAGTTTTATCGTTACGCTATCTTGTGTGATTTCAAGCTCACTATTACGCAGATCGAGTGCATCTTTGAAATAAGCTACCTTTTCCTTTTCATCGGCTAGTTGCCTCTTGAGACTTGTAATTTCACTTTGCAATTGCTCCAGAGAATTCGTTTGTGCAAACCCTATCCGGCATATTAATGACAGAGCAATAAAAAATAGTAATGTGATCCTTTGATTCTTCATGTTAACGATTTTATTGATAATATGAAAAATGTCTTGTTTGTTCAAATTTTTCGATGTCTACTTTGTGGCTCAAGATGTAGTCGATATCATCATAGCCATTGATTAAACAAGATTTTTTATACGGGTTGATTTCAAACTCAAAACTGTCTCCCGTAGCGTTGATTGTTACTGTTTGTGCCTCCAAATCAACGGTTAGGTTGGTATTTGGATCTGCAAAAACGACGTCAAATATTTTCTCTAAGAAACTATCGGACACTGTAATAGGCAATACACCATTGTTTAACGCATTGCCTTTGAAAATATCAGCAAAGAATGAACTGATGACGACGTCAAAGCCATAATCTTGGATAGCCCATGCCGCATGTTCGCGGGAAGAACCACAACCAAAGTTTTTACCAGCTACTAACATTTTGCCGCTGTAGTTAGGGTTGTTCATCACAAAGTCTGCTTTCGGTTGTCCGTCACTATCGTAACGCCAGTCGCGAAACAAATTGTCGCCAAAACCCTCTCTTGTGGTTGCTTTTAAAAAGCGCGCAGGGATAATTTGGTCGGTGTCGATATTTTCAATCGGTAAGGGTACTATCCTTGATGTTAATTTTTCAAATTTTTTCATTCGAATAATTATCTATGAGTGTTAAATCTCGATTGTATAGATGAGCTCATTACACTCGGTTTGTTTTTTAATGACAATGAAGCTTGCATAAATTATTCATTGTCTTCTGTATAGGGCAATTTATGCAGGTTTCATCTTAATAAATGTTCTTTAAGGTGATGAAGCTATCAGATTTCAAAGTTATATCTCAGGAAAACGTCCGGTTGTTATTCCAACTCTATTCCAGGCGTTCATCGCGATGATAGCCATCATTACCTCTGTAAAATACTGTTGACCTAAAATCTCCAAAGCTTGGTCATATACATCATCCGGTACACCTTGTTGATGGATAAGGGTGATACAATCACACAACGCTAGGATTGCACGCTCCTCTGTAGAAAAGCAAGGAACTTCATGCCACACCGACAAAAGATGTATACGTCTATGGTCTTCACCATATTGTATAGCATCCTGAATGTGTTTATCGATACAATAAGAGCAGCCATTAATTTGGGACACTCTGATTTTAATCAATTCGGCGTGGATTTTAGAAATGGAAGTTTGTGCAAGGTATTCTTCAAAACGAAGCATCGTTTGAAAAGCCTTTTTGTCCACATCTCCCAAAAGCTTGCGGTTGGATGGTTTAAACAACATCATATTCCGCCAATAATTCCCTCACGTCCACAATCTTTCCGCTGACAGCAGCCGCAGCAGCGGTAAGTGGACTGGCAAGCATGGTACGTGCATTCGGACCCTGCCGACCTTCGAAATTTCTGTTAGAAGTCGAAACACAATATTTTCCCGCCGGGATTTTATCCTCATTCATACCCAAGCAAGCCGAACAACCTGGTTCGCGAAGCATAAAACCCGCTTCCTCAAATATTTTGTCTATACCTTCTTCTTTAGCTTGCGCTTCTACCTGTTTAGAGCCCGGAACAATCCACACCTCTACATGTTCTGCTTTTTTCTTGCCTTGTACAAAAGAAGCAACAGCCCGTAAATCCTCGATACGGGAGTTGGTACAAGAACCGATAAAAACATAGTCTACAGGATGCCCTAATAATGTTTCATTATCACGGAAGCCCATATAATCCAATGCTTTTTTATAGGATGGGCGTTCTGATTCAGGTTGATCTACAGTTGCCGGAATGGCTTCCGAAATACCGATTCCCATTCCCGGATTGGTTCCATAGGTAATCATAGGCTGAATGTCAGCAGCATCAAATTTCAATACCGCATCGAATTGCGCATCTTCGTCTGAATACAATGTCTGCCAATAAGCAAGGGCCTTATCCCACTCTTCGCCTTTCGGGGCAAATTCCCGACCATGAACATAGTCAAATGTCGTTTGATCTGGAGCGATGAGTCCACCACGGGCACCCATTTCTATACTCATGTTACAGACCGTCATCCGGCCTTCCATACTTAATGAACGAATGGCTGAACCGGCAAATTCTACGAAATATCCCGTTCCACCCGCAGCGGTTGTTTTAGAGATGATATATAAAACAATATCTTTCGCACCAACGCCTTTTGCCAACTCACCGTTAACTTCGATTTTCATCGTTTTTGGCTTTTGTTGCAATAAACATTGTGTAGCAAATACCTGCTCTACCTGCGAAGTTCCAATTCCAAACGCAATAGCGCCGAAAGCACCATGTGTAGAGGTATGGCTATCTCCACATACCATTGTTTTCCCCGGCTGGGTAATACCTAACTCTGGTCCGATAACGTGAACGATACCTTGATAGGGGTGTCCCAAGCCATAAAGCTCAATACCAAACTCCTTACAATTTTTGGTCAACATATCCACTTGGTAACGTGAAAGTTCTTCTTGGATTGGAAGATGTTGATTGAGTGTAGGCACGTTGTGATCCGCGGTAGCTACCGTTTGATTCGGACGAAAAACGGGTATTCCTCGTTTCCGCAATCCGTCAAATGCTTGAGGCGAAGTTACCTCATGAATCAAATGCGTATCTATATATAAAATATCTGGGAAGCCCTCTTGGCGCTTGACAACGTGCGCATCCCAAATCTTCTCTACTAATGTTTTTCCCATTTCTCTCTTTTTTGTAATATAGTTACAAAGTTACGAGATAGACCGCTATTCCCGTAACCTTGTAACCCATTATCACCTTATAACGCTCTTAAACAGTTTTGATAGCCTTCATCGCTGTCATTGCTTTACGTAATCTAACACCCACGGTTTCTACAGGATGGCTGCGTAAAATTTCGTTAACTTGTACCAGCTGAACGTTGTCAACGGAGCCGTCTTTTCCTTCGTTGAAGTTTTTGCCAACTAAATCAGTGTCTACTTTTGTCATGAAATCAGTCAATAGCGGTTTACATGCTTGATCGAATAAGTAACAACCATATTCAGCTGTGTCTGAAATGACACGGTTCATTTCGAATAATTTTTTACGCGCAATGGTGTTGGCAATCAAAGGTGTTTCATGCAACGATTCATAATAAGCAGATTCTGGTTTAATACCTGCTTCCACCATGGTTTCGAATGCTAATTCTACACCTGCTCTGACGAAAGCAACCATTAACAAATAATTGTCAAAATATTCCTGTTCGTTGATTTTTACATCACCGGCAGGCGTTTTTTCAAAAGCCGTTTCACCTGTTTCTGCTCTCCATTTTAATAGATTGGCATCTCCGTTTGCCCAATCTTCCATCATCGTTTTACTAAATTCGCCCGACATGATATCGTCTTGGTGTTTTTGGAATAACGGACGCATAATGTCTTTCAATTCTTCCGATACTTGGAAAGCTTTGATTTTTGCTTGGTTGGACAAGCGATCCATCATGCCGCTCACGCCACCATGTTTCAAGGCTTCTGTAATGACTTCCACGCCATATTGTACTAATTTCGAAGCGTAGCCTGGGTCAATACCTTTTTCTACCATTTTATCAAAAGATAGAATCGAGCCGGTTTGCAATAACCCACAAAGGATGGTTTGCTCACCCATCAAGTCGGATTTCACTTCAGCGACAAACGAAGACTTCAATACACCCGCACGGTGTCCGCCTGTACCTACACAATATGCTTTTGCGTAAGGCCATCCCTTGCCTTCTGGATCATTTTCCGGGTGTACCGCAATTAAAGTAGGAACACCGAATCCTCTTAAATATTCTGCACGGACTTCAGAACCCGGACATTTAGGCGCTACCATGAGAACTGTAATGTCTTTACGTATCTGCATACCTTCTTCCACAATGTTAAACCCGTGTGAATAGGATAGGGCAGCTCCTTGTTTCATCAATGGCTGAACAGCATTGATAACCGATGTATGTTGTTTATCAGGTGTGAGGTTGATTACTAAATCTGCTGACGGAATCAATTCTTCGTAAGTTCCTACGTTGAAGTTGTTGTCCGTGGCATTTTTCCAAGAATCTCTTTTTTGTTCAATAGCTTCCTTACGTAATGCATAGGAAACGTCCAATCCACTGTCTCTAAGGTTTAAACCTTGGTTCAAGCCTTGAGCACCACATCCTACGATGACGATTTTTTTACCTTTTAAAGCGCTAACACCATCCGAAAATTCATTTGAATCCATAAATTCAGCATGTCCCAATTGGTTTAATTGTTCTCTAAGAGGTAATGTGTTAAAATAATTTGCCATTGTTTTTGTTGTTATAATACGTTTGTTTTTGATTGATTTATTTTTTAATTGTTCTCCGCTGGGCTATAGCATAACCGAAATGCGTGTTATCATGGCCTACCGTGGTGACCAAAACCTCTTCGATGCTGTTTATGAGCACACCGAAGGTGGAGGTATCAAAAGGAGCGATTTTTTCGAATGTTCCTTTCTGGTAATCTTCCTGTATTTTTTGAATAGTAGAAATAGCTAGCTGCTTAAGTTCGGCGACTTCTTCCGCCGAGACGAAGTATTCCGGTTTTGAACCTTTTTTATATGCTTCGATATACTTGACGAAAGATGTATCGGAAGTGATGCCTGTCCGTACATAGCATAGCGTTTGTGTACTCACGACGATGTGCCCGAAATTCCAGATAATATTGTTATTAAAACCCGCTGGAATTTGATTGAGTTCATCTAAAGTAAGTTCGTCCAGTAAGCGGATAAAAGCGTTACGGCTATCTATAATAAATTTAAATATTTCTGTCATTTTTTTCTCCGCACTTTACATAGTAAAAACACTGTCCTGCTGATCAAGGTATTCATTTTCTACGGTATCTGGTGACGGCTCCTCACGCTCAAATTGTTTGATTTTTGTATGGAAGCCAGCACTGTCCTTGATGATGGCAATACGCGCACCTCGTACAAATTCAATGAGTCCGTATTCACCTAAGGCATTTGTCAGACGGTCGATTTCTTCACGATGCCCTGCGGTTTCAAACACGGTGTAATCATGCCGGATAACGACGGCAGAGGCACCATACTCCCGAAGCAGCCGTTCTACAGATGCCTTTTCGGCAATGACTTCTGTCGGAACTTTGTAAAGGGCCTGCTCTTGCCAGATTAACTCTTCGTCCGTATTGTAATAGGCTTTCAGAACTTCTACTTGTTTTTCGATCTGCCGACATAGTTTACGGACCACATCTTCACTTTCATTAATTAAAATTGTGAAGCGGTGGATGCCTTCTACCTCTGATGGTGAGGTGTTCAAGCTTTCTACATTGATTTTTCTTCTGGAAAAGATACCAGAGATGCGTCCTATCATACCAATAGAGTTCTCTGTATATAACGTGATAGTATATTCTTGTTTTTCCATTGTTTGCTTTTTTACTTTAAACGTATTTCCGATACAGATGCACCTTGCGGAACCATAGGGAAGACATTATTTTCCTTGCCGACCATAACCTCCAGTAAATAAGACCCATCATGGTCAAGCATAGTCTTCAACGCTGTATGTAGATCTTTACGTTCGGAAATTTTATTCCCTTCAATATGATACCCTTTCGCTACCGCTACAAAATCTGGACTCGTTATGTTGACAAAAGAGTAACGCTTATCGTTAAATAACTGTTGCCATTGACGTACCATACCTAAAAACTCATTGTTAAGGATGAGGATTTTGACTTTTGCACCGAATTGCATGATCGTCCCCAATTCTTGGATGGTCATCTGGATTCCGCCGTCGCCGATGATTGCAACGACGTCGCGCTCGGGGGCTCCGTACCATGCACCAATAGCCGCAGGTAACCCAAAGCCCATGGTCCCCAATCCTCCGGAAGTGACATTCGACTTCGATTTATTGAATTTTGCATAACGGCAAGTAACCATTTGGTGTTGCCCTACATCTGTTACGATAACGGCGTCGCCCCCAGTTAATTCATTCAAAACCTTGATTACTTCTCCCATTGTCATGATATCTGACGTGGGGTTCAATTCATCTTGGATGACTTCTTTAACTTCCTTTTTCTCTAATTCGCGGAATTCCGCTAGCCAAGCGCTATGATCATGCCGTTCGATCAGCTGCGTTAACATAGGCAGGGTTTCCTTGCAATCGCCCCACACAGGTACGGTAGTTGCTACATTTTTGTCGATTTCAGCTGGATCAATATCCAGGTGGACGACTTTTGCCTGCTTGGCATATTTATCCAACCGACCGGTTACACGATCGTCAAAACGCATCCCAACGGCAATTAATACATCACATTCATTAGTCATGACGTTGGGCGCATAGTTCCCGTGCATGCCGAGCATACCAACATGCAATGGATGATCCGTTTCCAATGCACTTAAACCCATTACGGTTGTTGCAGCTGGAAAACCGCCCTTTTCGATAAAGTCTTTGAGATCCTGCTCCGCTTTACCTAAAATGATACCTTGTCCGAACAGCACAAAAGGTTTTTTTGCGTTGTTAATAAGCGCCGCGGCTTGTTCGATATATTCCTTGCGCACAATAGGCTTAGGACGGTAGCTACGAACATGGTCACATTTTTCATAGCCTTTGTAATCAAACAATTGTATTTGTGCGTTTTTCGTAATATCAATTAAAACGGGGCCTGGTCGTCCGGTTTGTGCTATATAAAATGCCTTTGCCAACACGCTCGGAATTTCCGTCGCATCGGTAACTTGATAATTCCACTTAGTGACCGGTGTCGTGATATTGATGACGTCTGTTTCCTGGAAAGCATCTGTCCCTAACAATGAAGCAAATACTTGTCCCGTAATGCATACGATAGGATTACTGTCGATCATCGCGTCTGCTAATCCAGTTACCAAATTGGTTGCTCCAGGCCCACTGGTCGCAAATGCGACACCAACGCGTCCAGACGTGCGGGCATAGCCTTGCGCAGCATGGATTCCGCCCTGTTCATGGCGAACCAAGATATGGTTTAATCTGTCATTATAATCGTATAATGCATCGTATATAGGCATAATCGCCCCCCCTGGATAACCAAATAGGGTATCTACTCCTTCTTGAATCAAAGCTTCCAATACAGCTTGAGACCCACTTAATTGGGTTTTAGGCGCTGTAGACTCTTGTGGCTTTGATCGTGTTTTTTCCAGTGTACTCATTTTTTTAATATTAGAGATTTTGTATCACTACTTTTTATAAATCTGTTACACAACCTTGGGAAGCATTGGCAACTGTCTTCGCGTATTTATACAACACACCTTTGTTTACTTTTAATGCCGGCTGTTTCCAGTTTGCCCGGCGAGAAGCAATTTCTTCATCCGACAGATTTACATTAATGGTGTTGTTTACGGCATCAATTTCAATGATGTCATCGTCCTGGACGAGACCGATAAGACCGCCTTCGTAAGCTTCGGGAGTGATGTGACCGACGACGAAACCATGTGTACCACCAGAGAAACGACCGTCCGTGATTAGGGCGACGGATTTCCCCAGGCCTGCCCCGATAATCAAAGAAGTTGGTTTCAACATTTCTGGCATTCCGGGCGCACCTTTGGGGCCTTCGTTTTTGATGACGATAACATCGCCCGGTTTAACACGTCCCGAAGCAACGCCTTTCGCCAAATCTTGTTCCCCATCGAATACACGAGCAGGGCCCGTAAATTTCTCTCCTTCTTTACCCGATATTTTAGCTACGGATCCTTGTTCTGCCAAGTTTCCGTAAAGAATCTGCAAATGTCCTGTTTTCTTGATAGGATTATCCAGCGGCTGTATAATCGGCTGATCGTATGCCATAATAGATTTAACGTCCGCTAGATTTTCTGCTATAGTTTTTCCAGTAACGGTTAAGCAGTCTCCATGTAATAAACCTTCATCCAATAGATATTTCATGACGGCAGGTGTACCACCGTACTGTTGTAAATCTTGCATTAAGAATTTGCCCGATGGCTTAAAATCTGCTAATACCGGAGTTTCGTCAGACATCCGTTGGAAATCATCTGGTGTGATATCAACACCTACTGCTTTACCTATCGCGATAAAATGCAATACCGCATTTGTCGATCCACCCATAACCACAATCACACGCATGGCATTTTCGAAAGCCTTACGTGTCATGATGTCGGTCGGTTTGATGTCTCTTTCCAAAAGCGTATGCATATATTTTCCTACCTCCAAACATTCTTTCTTTTTCTCTTCTGAGATGGCTGGGTTGGAAGAGGAATAAGGTAAGCTCATGCCCAGTGCTTCGATAGCTGACGCCATGGTGTTCGCGGTGTACATCCCGCCACACGCACCTGCGCCAGGACAAGTATGGCGGATAACGCCATCATAATCCTCGTCCGAAATAGTGCCTGCGATTTTTTTACCCAAGGCTTCGAAAGCGGATACAATATTTAATTCTTCGCCTTTATAATGGCCCGGAGCAATTGTTCCTCCGTATACCATAATAGCCGGACGGTTTAATCTGCCCATTGCCATGATAGCGCCTGGCATGTTCTTATCACAGCCCGGAATAGCGACTACACCATCATAGTATTGACCACCACAGATTGTTTCGATACTGTCTGCAATGACATCACGAGATACCAACGAATAGCGCATTCCTTCTGTACCATTGCTCATACCGTCGCTTACGCCGATTGTTCCAAAGGTGAGCCCGACTAAATCACTGCTCCAAATGCCTTGTTTTACCAATTGAGCCAAGTCGTTCAAGTGCATGTTACAGGTATTTCCATCATACCCCATAGAGGCAATACCGACTTGCGCTTTGTCCATATCGGCGTCTGTAAGTCCAATACCATACAACATGGCTTTTGCTGCAGGTTGTGTTTCATCTTGTGTAAAGATGCGACTGTACTTGTTCATTACACTTTTCATGTCAGATGATGACTTCATAATTCTCTTCTTCTAAAACTAATTTTTTATATTTCCTTTGGATAGAAGCACCAATAGTATGCTCCCAGTCTTCTTCATACATAATGCCATCCACCTCCTTGATACCGATGATTTCGGCTGCGGTACCACACAAAAAAGCGCTGTCTGCTTCGTGAACGTCTTGAACGGTCAGTTTTTTTTCTATTACCTCAATATTTAAACTCTTACACAGTTCAATAACTGTCTGACGTGTGATGCCAGGAAATATATTCCCTAACGGCGGGGTGTATAGCTTAAAATCTTTCTCTATAAATAAATTTTCACTGGATGCCTGTGCTAAAAAGCCATCGTGATCCAGCATAAGTGCTTCGTCAAACCCTTCACGTATCGCTTCACTCGACGCCAAAATAGCATTAATGTATTGACCGGATACTTTCGCTTCGATCTGAAAAGATTTGGGATGGAGACGTTGAATTTTGGAGGTGCAGACACGAAGTAGGTTTTGCCCTAAATAGGGCCCCCATTCCCATGCAGCAATCATAATATGCGCATCTTTTGCCGAAGTAAGATGCATGTTCGATCCGGAAAATACAAGTGGACGGATATAAGCAGATCGCAGATTATTAGTTTCTAATAAAGCGTATGATTTTTCTATCAATACTTGATTGTTCCAAAGATAAGGAAGGTTAATAGCTTCACATGACCGCTGCAAACGCGTAAAATGTTCTTCTGCTTTAAAAATTCTTGTGCCATGATGTGTGCCGTATGCTCTTAATCCTTCAAAAGCACCGTACCCATAATGCAGTGATTGACCAAATAAGTCGATTCCGGCATCTGTGGCTTTTACAAAATCCCCATCCAAATAAATGTAAGTGTCTTGATTATAATACTGCATAGTGTCTCCCTCAATTTCACTATGGTCAAGTTAGCGCTATTAAAAATTCTTTACAATAGCAAAACAAAGTATTTTGAAAAAGTTTATTATTCTGTTATTTTATTTATAATAGAATATTATTTTATATACTTTAAGCATAGTGATTTTATATTTTTGTGTTGATAGACTAAAATTAAAATCGGTATAGATGTTCAAAATTAAGTCTTTATGGAAAAAGAGCAAAATTCTTCTTAAAATAGGCAAAAGTCGGAGGAAAGTTGAAAAAAAATAGCCCTCGGTTTAGACCCTGGGCTATATAATTGAATGTATTTTTTAACTATTATTCTTCCACGATTCCTTCTGCTAAAACAGTAATATTGTTGTCTTTAGCCTCTACAACACCGCCTTTAATAACGAAAACCGTTTGGCCTTGTGCGTCCCGAATAATAACTTTTCCATCTTCTAAAGTAGATACGATGGGAGCGTGGTCCTGTAAAATTTGAAAAGAGCCAGCGCTACCAGGTACCGTTACTGCCGTAGCGTTCCCCTCGTATGCTAATTTGTCTGGCGTAATAATCGTTAATTTCATCTTAAACAGCCTCCGCTAATAATTTTTTGCCTTTTTCGATAGCTTCTTCGATGTTGCCGACCAAGTTAAATGCAGCTTCCGGATATTCATCTACCTCACCATCGATAATCATGTTGAAACCTTTGATCGTATCTTTGATGTCAACAAGTACACCTTTTAAGCCGGTAAATTGCTCTGCTACGTGGAACGGTTGTGATAAGAAACGTTGTACACGACGTGCACGGTGAACAGTCAATTTATCTTCTTCTGATAACTCGTCCATACCTAGGATAGCGATGATATCTTGAAGCTCTTTATAACGTTGCAAAATTTCTTTTACGCGTTGCGCTGTATTGTAGTGTTCGTCACCTAATACTGCTGGAGTCAAGATACGAGAAGTCGAATCCAACGGGTCAACCGCAGGATAAATACCCAATTCTGCAATTTTACGTGACAATACGGTTGTTGCGTCCAAGTGGGCGAAAGTTGTGGCTGGCGCAGGGTCAGTTAAGTCATCGGCGGGTACATATACTGCTTGTACCGATGTAATAGATCCGTTTTTAGTAGAGGTAATACGCTCTTGCATCAAACCCATCTCTGTTGCTAACGTCGGTTGATAACCTACGGCTGAAGGCATACGGCCTAAAAGTGCGGATACTTCAGAACCCGCTTGCGTGAAACGGAAGATATTGTCAATAAAGAAAAGTACATCACGTCCTTGTCCTTGTCCATCCCCGTCACGGAAATATTCCGCTACGGTAAGTCCCGATAATGCTACACGAGCACGTGCTCCAGGAGGCTCATTCATTTGGCCGAAAACGAACGTACATTTAGAGTCTTTAAGCAGTTCATTGTCTACTTTGTCCAAAGGCCATTCGCCTTTTTCCATGCCTTCCATGAAGTGCTCGCCATATTTAATAATGCCTGATTCAAGCATTTCACGCAATAAGTCATTTCCTTCACGCGTGCGTTCCCCAACACCTGCAAAAACGGAAAGACCACCGTGTCCTTTAGCGATGTTGTTGATCAATTCCTGGATCAATACCGTTTTTCCTACTCCGGCACCACCAAACAAACCAATTTTACCACCTTTAGCATAAGGCTCTAGCAAATCGATAACTTTGATACCTGTAAACAATATTTCTGATTCGGTCGATAATTCGTCGAATCTAGGTGGTTCAGCATGGATAGGGCGTCCGTTTGTTGTGTCCAAATCTTGGATACCATCGATGGCACCACCAACTACATTAAATACGCGGCCTTTGATTTCTTCGCCAACAGGCATTTTAATCGGAGCGCCGGTATCAACCACTTTCATTCCACGTACCAAACCTTCGGTTGCATCCATCGCGATAGTACGAACGCGATCCTCACCTAAGTGTTGTTGAACTTCTAGAACAATACGTTGACCATTGTCTTTTTCAATGTACAAGGCATCGTAAATCTTAGGAAGATTGTCATTGTCGGCGAAGTTGACGTCAACTACTGGGCCGATAATCTGCGCTATTTTACCAATATTGGGCATATTATAGGGACTAAATAATTATTAATCAATTTATAGCAGATGGTTTCATACATCTACATTTTGGAATGCAAAAATAAACTATATCTTATTAAAAGCAAAACGGTTATTGATAATAATTTTATTTTCTTTTTTTACCTCAAAAAAAGAAACAAAAAAAATCGTCGCTTCAAATCTTTGAGGAGAGGGATAGTACTAAGGATGAGTTCCGGAAACCTCAAAAATTTGGATGCGACCTTTAAAGTTAAGGAGGGGTGGTGCAATTCTGTATCTTCCAATTGTATTGAGCGCTATGATGATCATATTAAACGTGGCTCAGACAAAATGTCGATGATAGACCATTAAGCGAGTTTAATCTCCTCTTTATACACCTTTCCAAAACGGTCGGTAACCACAATCTTCACTGTTTTAGCATCGGTTTGGGTATAAAATAAATGATCCGTCCGTCCAGGTTCAACCCAGGCCCTGCGTTCTTTGGGTAACTCTTTACCTTTATATAGGGCAACAGCCAATTCGTCGAAACCTTTCGTTTGTTCCAATTGACCTTTGGCGACACCATCGGCGAACCAGGTCACTTTCCAGAGTGGGTCGTAATTCCAGACATTTACCATCACACGGTTCATGCCGCCACTGAGCTTTTGAACACTGCTGCGGAATTGATAGTTACGGTCTTTACCGATAGATTTATAGAACCAGCTTACTGATGTGCCGTTCACCTCGAAGACACCATATCCGCGCGGCGTACCGTCTGTGCAAACCGAGCCTGTCCACCAGGCGCCACATAGTGTGGCATGGGTGTGTTCGTAAATATGCCCGTTAACATGGTTGGCGTTCCGATGGGTATGGCCGGAAAGAACATGGATCTGCTGAAAACCTTCGAGAAGAGCGTACAGCTCATCCCGATTTTTGATGCTATTATATATCGGAATATGCACACTGATGATCAGTACGTGGTCTTTGGGTACATGTTGCAGATCCTTTTCCAACCAAGAGAGCTGTTCAGGACTAATATGACCATCATATTTTTTGATGTTGGTGTAGCGGATAGTATCCAATACTACGTAATGTGCTTTTCCCCTGTTAAAGGAATAATAGGAAGGACCAAAATGTTCCTTGAATAAGGCTGCGTCATCTGGTTCATCGGCTGTTGCTTCCTCTTTATCGTGGTTTCCGATCGTCTGAAAGAAAGGAATACCCATCTTACCTATCGTTTCTTTGTAGTCTTGCCACAATTTTGGCTTATCCCAGATGGAATCTCCCAAACTGATACCGTGAAACTTTTCCTGAGGCATGGATGTGAGGAATTGTGTGATATCCGGAAGCGATTCTTCTCGAAATTGCCGCGCGTCTTCCTTATCCCGTATCTGCGGATCGCCTAAGGCGAGGAAATAGTGGTGATCGTCGTTGTAGCTAGTTTTTTCAAGTTCAAAATTATACGCGCCACTGTCGGATAGTCGATAAATAGCTGCGAAACCATTTACGTTTTTTACGTTATAACTAGATGGATTCGATAAGAAAATATGTTTAGCGTTGTTGTGCAGCTGTAGGGCATATCTACCCCTTCTGTCGCTTATTGCCACATTGTATCCATCGGATACGACTGCATTGGCGATATTTCTTCGATGTGCTCTTATACGTCCTTTGATAAGTTTTCCCCTGTCTTGCGGCGATATGACGGCGAAGGCTTTACCCGACAGATAAAGTCCGCCGATGAGTAGGCCGGATGATTTTAAGAAACTTCTTCTATTCATTTTTAGTTAATTTTATACTTGTGCTATCTGAGGGTCTGTATACCCCAACTGTCCAGTTTCAACACGTCCTGCATATGCCCATAGAAAATCTTGATAGCCTTTTACGGTTATTTCAAGATCATACCAATGACGGCTAGCTCTTAAGTCGACGAGTTCGATATGCTGTTTTCCAGCTGGAAGAAGCACTTCCCTTATTGCTTGTCCATAACCTTTGTCCTGGATATAGATCTGCACTGTTTTTTGTGACTCGTTCTTTAATGATAACTGAATTCTTCCGGTGAAACTTTTATCCTCCCGTTCATATTCGAGAGATGGCTGTATAGGGGCAAGTTTATGTTTGTTTTTAAAACGTCGAAAAAAACCATTGGGACCATGTACATGTAGATCAATCCCTTGGTTTGGCGTATAGGTAAACTCGTCCGAAATGCTGTCACCAGCCTTGACAGCATAATGACGTATCGCTCCGTCTGCGTATACTGTAAAAGGCGCACCGGAGCTTCTGTTGCCAAAAATAGTGTTGTCCACATGGAATTTCAAATCAAAGGCCTCTTCTTCCAATTTTCCTTCGACGTACAGTTCATAAGGTAAGGCGCAGGAAGGACGTATCCCACTTTCTTGTTTGGGCATAAGGGCGACATGATGTGGCTGCTCTTTGCCTTTTATTAAATCTTCTACTGTAAGCTGACCAAAGATGGGTAACGCCTTGTGCTGGGTTTGATGGATGTTTTCCAGATAGGAGTTGCGGTTGAGAAATGGAAGCTTATCATCTGCTTTTTCCTGATCTGCGCCGTTGAATATAGAGGTTAGGTTGCCACAAACCGTCCGTCTCCAATCGCTGATTTGATCTGATGCGATATCACGCTTAAATTTATGACTTAGGAATTTTTCTAGAAACTGTAAAGTGGACGTATGATCAAAAACTTCTGAGCAAACTTTGCCTCCCTTGCTCCAAGGTGAGGCCACTATTAACGGCACCCGATATCCTAACCCTATTGGACCGGTGCGGGCTGTTTTTTTGCTACGGCCTTCTGCGAGTTCTTGTTCTGCTGTAATATACTCTATTTCGGAATCTATTCCTGCAGAGCATTTTCCGCTATTCGCGGCATAGGGGTTCGGAGGGGTGAAGGGAGGGATATGATCAAAGTAGCCATCATTTTCATCGTATGTCAAAATAAAAATGGTTTTCTGCCAAACTTTTGGATTCTTTGTAAGGATATCGATAATTTCCGAGATGTACCAAGACCCATACCATGGTGAGCTTGGGTGGTCCGAATAACGCTGCGCCGGAATCAGCCAAGATACTGTAGGCAATTCCCCACGTTGTACATCTTGTCTAAACTGATGAAGTATATCACCTTTCGGAATATCCATTTCTTGTTTTTTGCCTTTATTATCCGTGTATTGGAGCTTATCCAAACGACGGTAGTCGGGATCATTTTTGTTGGTGACGAAAGCTTTTTGGTAGAGGTTTTTCTCTCGCTGAGGAAGTTTGTCGAAGTTAGATGTTGACCAAATTTTCAGCTCTTTTTCGGCATTTTGTAAGACTTTTTTTTTCTCTTCTAAGGCATGCTGGATTTTACCATATTGTTTGTCCTGAAGAGGTGTTTTCTGTAGTTTATCTTCAAGGTCTGCAATTTCCTTTGGCAACTTATCCGTCTGTATTTTGAGATTGGCGACATAGCGATCGGAAAACTGAACATTATATTTTTCAAATCGTTCTAGCGGATTACAGCTAAAACTAGCGAGCCAGGAGCGTTCTTCTCCACTGAAGCCACCGCCACAGCTTATGTCGTTTTGATAAATTTTCCATGGTATCCCAGCATCTTCAAGTAGTTCTGGGAACGTGGGCCATTTCCCCGCACCAAAGGGTAACTCATTTCGCATTTCGGCTTTGGCATTTTTGTTCTGTTCGGCTCTTACCGTGCCCGTCCAAAAGAAAAAGCGATTGGGCCAAGTGCTAGACATTACGGAACAAAAATGTTGATCGCATATTGTAAATGCATCAGCCAATGCATAATTGAATGGAATATCTTGCCTATTGTAATACCCCATTGTTAAAGGTATATTGGCATAGTCTTTCCCAACACGTTTGGCTTCTATCCAGTTGTCATAATGACCTCCATTAAAAGCGTCTACTTGGCTATGTCGGGAATGAGGTACTGCACCCATCCACGTCGATTTGGAATCCATGAGGTTCAGGCGAAATGGGGCATAGGTATTCCCTTGTTTATCGGATTGGAACCAAACGGGATTGCCGTTTGGAAGACGTATGTACCTAGGGTCGTTAAATCCCCTTACACCTTGTAGTGCTCCAAACCCATGATCAAAAGACCGATTTTCTTGCATAAGGATAACGATGTGTTCCGCATCCATAAAGGTGCTTCCGGGTAGGGGTTCAATGGCTAGTGCGCGTTGTATAGCGGCTGGAATAGTGTGTTCGATCCCTGCCATTCCGGTAAGTAATAAAGCCTTTTTTAGAAAATCTCTTCGTTGATTGTTCATTGTATGCTGGTTTATTTGTCAGTCTTATGTTATGCCAATCTATTGCGCTAATATCAGAAAGTATTTCGTTTTTTTTCGTTTTATAACGGTTTTTTTACGTTATGGGTTTTAGTGAGGTAGGGCACATAAAAAAGCAGAGGCATAATATATGACGCCTCTGCTATAAGTATAAGGTTTAACTCATTTATATTTTTTATCCTATCGCATAGTATAATTAAATGCTTTTGGTCTTTCCATTGTTTCGGAATAGACGTTGCCGAATTCATCCTCGACGGTAATTTTCAAGGTCGTCTTCGCCTCTGCAGCCTTAACTAAGAACAAATGAGCGGTATTTGTTGTTGTAAATGAGCTTGTTGGATCAGCATTTACGTTAATTCGTTGTAGATCATAGGAGATAAGATGCAATGGGTCTTTTTTACGAACGCGTGTATAAGGCAGTGTATTACCATTTTCCGTTACGTTAATCTTCCAGTTATCTTGGTATCCCCAAACGTTAATTAACACTTGGTTGTCATCTCTTTTGGTAGCATATTCTCCAGCTATTCCAGGAACTTTTTCTTTAAATGTGGCATTTGCATTAGGTGTATGTGCAGCTGCTGTAATATGTACGGTATTT
>PJTZ01000180.1_pt1 | contig 27838 bp, 12 predicted proteins | sample 1512131 | NCBI WGS metagenome assembly PJTZ01 (sample SAMN08177679, study PRJNA422409) | Soil metagenome, whole genome shotgun sequencing project. | reverse complement strand
TCGTCCGCAGCGGTGCGGCTGCCTGCGCTGATAGCAGATCGTATGGTGCTGCAGCGTGATACCGAACTGAAAATCTGGGGCTGGGCCGACAGCGGTGAAAAAATAACCGTACGTTTTCGTGGCCAAAGCTACCTGACTGAGGCGGATGCGGCAGGTAACTGGGCCATCAGACTGCCGGCACAGAAAGCCGGAGGCCCTTATCTGCTGCAGGTGAATGAGATCGCTATCCGCGATGTCCTGATCGGCGATGTATGGCTTTGCTCGGGGCAGTCCAATATGGAGACACCGATAGAAAGGCTGGTAGAACGCTTTCCGGAGATCAATGAATCCAATAACCATATGATCCGTTATTTTAAGGTGCCGACACAGAGTGCACTGGACCGCCGCAGCGAAATAACCGGCGGGCGCTGGTACTCCGCTGTAGCCTCAGAAGTGATGAACTGGACGGCATTGGCCTATTTTTATGCACAGCAGAGCTATGCTCATACCGGTGTACCCGTGGGCATGCTCGTGTCGAGCCTCGGCGGCTCGAATATAGAAAGCTGGATCAGCCAGGATCAGCTAAAAGAATTTCCGCGGCTGCTGCTCGACCGCCCCGCACTGGACAGCATGCAGCTGGCGCAGCAGGACCGCGGTATCCGGGACTGGATAAAGCCAGACTGGAACGACAGCAGCTGGCCTACCTTTACCGTGCCGGGATGGTGGCGGGACCAGCAACTGCATAACAAGGGAGTGGTCTATTTTAGAAAATCATTTGAATTGCCGGGCGAGCTGGCGGGGCGGTATGGCATGTTGTACCTGGGGACCCTGATCGACAGTGATTCGGTATTTGTCAATGGCCACTTTGTGGGTGCCACCGGCTATATGTATCCGCCCCGCAAGTATCCCGTACGGGCAGGTATCCTGCGCGCTGGGCACAATACCGTGACGGTACGCCTGCGGTCTACTACAGGTAATGGGGGATTTGTAGAAGGCAAGGCTTATAAGCTGCTGGTGAATGACCAGGAGATCAATCTGGCTGGACCCTGGAAATATCAGGTAGGCATGGATCCCGATCTGGCCAAAAGCTATCTGCCGCGACTTCAAAATATAAATGAAGTGGGATCAAAGCTCTATAACGGCATGATCTATCCGATAAAAGATGTGGCCGTGAGCGGCGTGATCTGGTATCAGGGAGAGGCCAATACGGGCAGTCCGCAGACCTACGAACAGTATCTGCGTCTGCTGATCAAAGACTGGCGCCTGACGTTGGAGCGCCCGCAGCTGCCTTTTTTGCTGGTGCAGCTACCTAATTATATGCGCAAACAGGAGCGTCCGTCTGAATCGGGATGGGCGGGTGTACGGGAAGCGCAGTTTAAGGTATCCCGTGACGTTCCCTATACAGCGCTGACGGTCAACTATGATATTGGCGAGTGGAACGATATCCATCCTCTGAATAAAAAAGACCTTGCTGCACGGTTGCTGCTGGCTGCCCGCAAACTGGTGTATGGTGAAAAGCTGGTAAGCACTGGCCCCGGCTATGAGCGCATGGAAATCAAGGACAACAAGATTGTGCTCTTTTTTAAGGAGGTCGGCACTGGACTGGCAAGCAGGGACGGGCAGCCATTGAGACACTTTGCCATCGCTGGGCAGGACCGCCAGTTTGTCTGGGCGGACGCTGTTGTCAAGGGAAATACCGTCGTGGTCAGTCATAGGGATATAGCATACCCCGTGGCAGTACGCTATGCCTGGAGTGATAATCCGGAGGATGCTAATCTGATCAACAGGGAGCAACTGCTGGCCTCTCCGTTCCGGACCGACAGCTGGTGATTTTTTAACCGTGGAAATTTGTTTTACAAAATATGGATAATAACATGAAGGCGGCGATAATTCAGGGCAGAACTTATCTTGGCATAGAATTGGGTTCGACGAGAATTAAAGCTGTATTGGTTAATGATACATGTGAACAGCTAGCGTCAGGCCTATATGATTGGGAAAATCAGCTGATAGCTGGGTATTGGACATATAGCCAGGACGAGATAGTTAACGGACTTCAAAAAGCGTATGCGAGATTGGCTATGGAAGTCAAAAATCGCTACGGTGTGTTATTAACACGGGTGGCGGCCATAGGCTGTTCGGCGATGATGCAGGGCTATATTGCTGTCGACAAAACCGGAAAACTGCTGGTGCCGTTCCGCACCTGGAGGAATATGACCACAGCAGCCGCGGCAGCGCAGCTGACTGAGCGCTTCCAGTTTAAAATCCCGCAGAGGTGGAGCATAGCTCATCTGTTTCAGGCCGTTCTGAACCGGGAGGAGCATGTTGCTCAGATAGATTATGTAACGACACTGGCTGGCTATATCCACTGGCGCCTCACCGGAGAAAGGTACTTGGGAATTGGTGATGCTTCCGGTATGTTTCCTGTTGACCTGACTAAAAGAAAGTTTGATGAGAATAAGTTAGCGGTTTTTGATAACCTGATTGCCCAAAGGGAATATTCCTGGAACCTGATCGATATCTTGCCTACTATTCGCGTTGCAGGTGAATTTGCGGGGCACCTTAGTGTCGAAGGAGCCCAGTTACTGGATCCTTCTGGCACGCTGGAGGCGGGTATTCCGATGTGTCCTCCGGAAGGAGATGGTGGTACCGGGACTGTGGCTACAAATAACGTGAATATACGCGCGGGGAATATCTCTGTAGGTACATCCATTTTTGCCCAGTTTGTACTGGAAAAAGAACTGTCTAAGATATATCCTGAGATTGATATCATGGCAACCCCAGATGGGAAGCCGGTCGGTATCATCCTTGCCAATAACTGCTCCGGCGATATCAACGCATGGGTAAATTTATTCCGTGAGTTTTATCAGGCGATGGGACTCGCGCCGGACATGGATAGGATTTATGAAACGCTATTTAACAAAGCTATGGATGCAGAACCCGACGGAGGAGCATTGTTGAGCTACGGCTATTATTCCGCAGAAAGTATCACCGGTGTCGATGTCGGCCGGCCGCTTTTTGTCCGGTGCCCTGAAAGCCGCTTTAATTTATCCAACTTTATGCGCACACATCTATTTTCTGCTTTTGCTGCACTCCGCCTGGGAATGGATATTTTAACAAATGGAGAGCACATCCGGATCGAACAGATTAAAGCACATGGCGGTCTGTTCAAAACCCGTCTTCCCGCGCAAAAAATATGCGCGGCGGCACTCGATACACCCGTTTCGGTGATGGCTACGGCCGGAGAGGCGGGCGCTTGGGGGATGGCAGTTCTGGCATCCTTTATGGTCAACAGAAAGGATGCGGAAACATTATCTAGCTACTTGTCTGACCGCGTTTTTGTACGGTTAGAAGAACAGATTATTGCTCCGGAGCCCAGAGATGTAGAAGGTTTCACTGTTTTTATGAACCGGTATAAGCAGGGTTTAGCCATTGAGCGCACGGCTGGCGAATATTTCATGGAAGATAACCTTTCTGACGGCTAAACATGACAAGTTTGAAAAAGGATGCACTGGACCGAAAGATAAGTCCCTTCAACCAGGGGAACGGGACAGCCTATCCCATTCTCTTTATGTTGAGTTGCTGCCACTTGTTTAACGATACCATTCAATCGCTCATACCAGCGATCCATCCGGTCGTCAAAGAATCATTTCAACTGAATTTTTCTCAGATCGGGCTGATTGTCTTTGTCTTCCAGCTATCTTCCTCGATCATGCAGCCGCTGATCGGATTTATCACCGATAGGAAACCTTATCCATATCTATTTCCGGTGAGTATGCTGTTTAGTCTCCTGGGCTTAGTCACGTTGGCTTTGGCCAGCAGTTACGGTTGGTTACTTATGGCTGTGGTGACAGTCGGTGCAGGATCCGCTATTTTTCATCCAGTAGCATCGAGAATTGCGTATGTGGCATCAGGAGCAAAACGCGGGTTTGCCCAGTCTCTTTTTCAGCTCGGCGGTAATGTCGGAACGGCAATGGGCCCTATACTTGCTGCGGTGTTGATCGCTCCATATGGTAAAAAAAATGTACTGTGGCTGTTGCCGGTAGCATTGCTGGCAATGGGGATATTGTACCGAATAGCATCTTGGTACAAACCAAAGAGCAGAACGGCGCCTACGGAGGACAAAAATGGATCGCAGTATACTGAAATGGTAGAGAGCCGGGGAAAGAGGATTGTTGTTCCCCTGGCTATTTTGTTGCTATTGATCTTCTCAAAGTATTTTTATTCGGCAAGCCTGTCGAGCTACTACACATTTTACCTGATGGATAAATTTGCGCTTTCAGTGAGGGAATCTCAGGTTTATCTGTTCGTTTACTTATTGGCGGTAGCCGTCGGTACGATGATTGGAGGAGCCTTGGCCGACCGGATAGGCCGAAAGAATGTTATTTTATTTTCAATATTCGGGGCTTCGCCCTTTACGTTAATTTTACCCCATTCAAATTTAATCTGCACGGTCATATTAACTGTCATCATTGGTTTAATTATAGCGTCGGCCTTTTCAGCAATCGTGGTGTATGCACAGGAGCTTTTACCCGGAAACGTGGGAATGGTGTCGGGACTCTTTTTTGGACTCTCTTTCGGAATGGCAGGGATTGGATCAGCTGTATTGGGAAAAATCGCCGACAGTTCTGGTATAGACCTTGTCTATCGTATATGTGCATTCTTACCACTCATAGGGGTGGTTGCTGTTTTTTTACCGGATCGGAGGGTGGAGAAAGTGTTTTGATTTTTGTCTGAAAAAGTCAAAACTATTTTGCTTAAAAATTGTTTTTTAATTGATTGTAATCATAGGTTAGTTAAAACATAGGTAATGGGTAGTTTTTAAGGCTGGGTCAGGTAATGGGCTCAGCCTTTTTTTACGCTATCTGCTCAGCAGCAACACAAAAAGCATTTAATGGCACTCCCTAAAATTCCGCTGGATGCCGGTTATTAAAAATGTATTTTTGGACGATAGAATGGCGTAAGCGGACGTATTATAAAAGAATTTTACAAATGATGATGAATCCGGAAACAAGCAATCAGGACCGGGGTTTTGTTCAGGTGCGCGGTGCGAAAGAGCATAACCTGAAAAATATAGATGTGGATATTCCCAGAGACAAGCTGGTCGTTTTCACGGGGATATCGGGCTCAGGAAAGTCCTCACTGGCCTTTGGTACCATCTATGCCGAAGCACAGCGCAGGTACCTTGAGTCGGTTTCGCCCTATGCACGGCGTCTGTTCAACCAGATGTCGGTGCCGAAGGTGACGGCTATCCATGGGCTGCCGCCCGCTGTGGCCCTGCAGCAGAGCCGCGGCGGTACCACCATCCGATCCACGGTAGGAAGCGTGACCACCATATCCAATTTGTTGCGCATGCTGTATTCGCGTGCTGGTGATTACCCCGCCGGGCAGCCGATCATCTATGCAGAAGAGTTTTCGCCCAACACGCCCGAAGGTGCCTGCCCCAAGTGCCATGGTATCGGCCGTATCTATGACGTCACCGAAAAGTCGATGGTGCCGGACGATTCGCTGTCCATACGGGAGCGCGCTATTGCTGCCTGGCCCTCGGCCTGGCAGGGCCAAAACCTGCGTGAAATATTGATGACACTGGGGTATGACGTAGACAAGCCCTGGAGAGACTTGCCACAGAAGGACCGCGACTGGATCTTATTCACTGACGAGACGCCCACTGTGCCCGTCTATTCAGGGCTGTCGGCAGAGGAAATGAAAAAAGCCGCTGAAAAGAAAATGCCGCCTAGCTATATGGGTACGTTTTCCAGTGCACGGCGCTATGTCTTTCAGACGTTCGCCAATACCAACAGCCAGCTGATGAAGCGCCGCGTATCCCAATATATGCTGAATACCGAATGCCCCCTCTGTCAGGGGAAACGGCTCAAAAAAGAGTCGTTGTCGGTCAAATTTGAAGGTGATGACATCGCTGAAATGGCCGCCCGGCCGCTGTCGGAGCTACTGCAGATATTCAAAACCTATGCAGCAGGGGAGCACCTGCAAAGGCATAAGGGCAAGCATCCGGAAAAAGCGATCGTGGCGCAGCATATCGCACAGGACCTGGTGGCCAGGTTGAAGATCATGATCGATCTAGGGCTTGGTTACCTCACCTTGGAGCGGACGACACCGAGCATATCGCCGGGGGAGCTGCAGCGGCTGCGCCTGGCAACGCAGGTACATTCCAATCTCTTCGGTGTCATCTATGTGCTCGACGAACCTTCGGCGGGTCTGCATCCCGCAGATACGGAGGCACTGCTGGCTGTATTGCAACAATTGAAAGATGCGGGCAATTCGATTTTTATCGTCGAACATGAGGTCGACATCATCCGGCATTGCGACTGGATCGTGGATGTGGGCCCCAAAGCAGGGACGAAGGGCGGGGAAATCCTATACAGTGGTCCACTGGACGGTCTGCAGTCGGTAAAACAGTCGCTGACGCGGCAGTTTATCCAGCCGCGGGCCATGGTCAAAAAGGAGATCCGGAAAGCAGCGCATTGGCTGCAGCTCAGTCAGGTCTGCCGCAACAATGTCAGGAACCTTGAGGTGTCCTTTCCGTTGGGGGTGCTGACCAGCATCACGGGCGTCTCGGGATCCGGCAAAAGCAGCTTGGTGAGTCAGGCCCTGGTGGATCTGATATCAGACTATCTGGGGCAGGAACCGGAAGATGCCAAGGAAGAGAATCCCGAACTGTCTGATGGCAACCTGATCCGTAGTTTGGGTGTGATAACGGATGGCATGCAGCACATCAAACGGCTGGTGCGGGTGGACCAAAAACCAATCGGCCGGACCCCGCGGTCAAATCTGGCGACCTATACAGGCCTGTTTGACAAAGTGCGTCAGCTGTTTGCCAGCACGCCGTTGGCTAAAAGTCGTCGCTATGATGTGGGACGCTTTTCGTTTAACGTGGCCAAGGGCCGCTGTGCCCACTGCAAAGGGGAAGGTTTTGTGATGGTCGAACTGTTGTTTCTGCCCAGTGTTTATACTCCCTGTCCGACCTGTAAGGGCACCCGGTACAATGAAAAGACCTTGGAGGTCAAATATAACGATAAGAATATCGCCGAGGTGCTCGACCTGACAGTGGACCAGGCGCGAGATTTCTTTGCAGGCGACGCTTCGCTGTGCCAGAGCCTTGATGTGCTGCGGCAGGTAGGACTGGGTTATATCCGGCTGGGACAGCCCGCCACCGAACTGTCGGGCGGTGAAGCGCAGCGCATCAAGCTGGCCACCGAGCTGCAGCGTGTACAGCGGGGCAAGACCTTGTATATTCTGGATGAGCCGACGACGGGGCTGCACCCCGCGGACGTCGAAAAACTCATTGGCCAGCTCAACATGCTGGTGGATGCGGGCAATACCGTCATCACGGTAGAGCACGACATGCATGTGGTAGCTTCCAGCGACTGGGTCATCGACCTGGGACCTGGTGCCGGAGACGAGGGCGGGACAATCGTTGCTGCCGGCACACCGTCGGAAGTGGCCAAAAACAAGCGGAGTAAAACCGCCTCATACCTGGCGGCCTATCTATAAAAGCGTAAACCTTGGGCTGTAGCTGGCTCAAGGTTTTTTTGATTGTTTCTTAGTCATTGTTTCAGCAGTCGTTGTGTCGACGATCATGGCTTAAGCGCTTTGTGGTATTTTTGCCATCGCGCGCACGGGGAATGTTCCCACCCCCTTTAACTTGGGCGGCACAGCCCTTGCCCGAGGTGCTGCGGCTGGTATGCGAATCGATGCCGACCAATTTGACAGCGCACGCTGCATCCTTTGTCAGATCGGGATGCTTTTCGTACTACTGCACGCTATTCCAGAATTGATCTCAGCCGGTATGGATTAATCGGCTTTGTTTCGGATCTCGTGGTTGACCAAATGCTCCCCCTGTGATTTCAAGGCCCTACTGAAGTCATATTGGTCTACGTAAGGGCAGCCTCTCCTTAAAAAAAACATGCGGAATTTAATCCGTGAGTTAATAATCGTACTTCTTTTTTTAGCTATGTAATCGTTTATGGGTGTTTGATTTGTTATTTAAGTTTCTGAAATAGATGTAGTTATGTTGTTGTGTAGGTAAGTGTGATAGCAATGTGATACCCTGTTTTTGTGTGTGATTTTGATAAAAAACCATCTTTGTGCGGCCATTAAAAAACAACAATAAAATAGTTCAACATTCTTTCATTAACATCATGGAAATTAAAAACACACAAAAAAGTAATCAGGGTAGAAGCCCCTATGAGGTACCCAAAATTTCAATAGAACAAGTTGCCCTGGAGTATAGCGTTGCCGCGGGTTCTGTGCAGACAGAAGGCGGCATACAACAACAATGGGACGGTGAGGAATCCACAACGACAAGCCAGAGTGAAGGCTGGTGGTAATCAACAGAAATTAAATTAAGCTATATAAAAAAATGAAAAGAAACATCACGCAATTACTTCTGGCTTTAACGGTTATTGCTGCTTCATGTGACAAGAAAAATGAAATCGATACGGATACAGCGGGAAAGGGGCAGGTGAGTATTAAAATTGCTGGCGTAGGATACGCTGAGGAGGACACAGGACCGCAAACCAAAGGTACGGCAAGCAAAGGCTCCCTATCGGCAGGCGTACAAAATCAGACAGTTCCCTTCAACAGCGATCTTGACGTTAGAGCAACCTTAACTGCCGCAACGTCATCCGGTACATTACGGGCGTCTGCCGGAACTCGGATGGCAACTACTCCTACTGCACTGGATAATGGCGCTCAATATGTGGTCGCTGCCTATGACGCTTCAGGGAATCATGTTGGCAATACCGGCATCTTGACCTATGGTAGCACAAGCCCAGACTGGACAATGTCTTTACCAGCAGGAACATATACTTTCGTGGCACTCGCGGTAGATCCGGGACAGAACTTTCCGGGTGTTAACCTGAATCAGAATCTTGCGGACATTAACTTTAATGTGACAGGAGCGGATACAGACCTGCTCTGGAAGAAACAGACGGTCACTGTCGTCAGTGGACAGAATACGGCACAAAATATCGTGTTAAGCCACGTCTTTACTGAGGTAAAAGCGAGCTTGGAAAGTACCTCGGCGAATGTGGTAGGTAATATCACGGCCATGGTGGACGGGACGTTGTCGCCGAATTATCAGTCGGCAACCTTTAACTTTGCCAATGGCACCTTCACGCAGGGTGGCCAATCGCTAAACCGTGCGCTGAGTTTTACAGGATCGGGCCTACTATGGTCGAGCAACCCCGCGCTAATTATTACCGAGGGCACAAACACAGGAAAGGTGAATTTTGGAACCGTAACACTCACTTCAACAGCAAGTGGTACGCGGTCAGGACTCATTGAGCTTGCCAACTTATCCTTGCAAAAAGGAATCAGATACGATCTCAAATTGCGTCTGGTACCGCGTGGTGCCCTGGATATCCCTAATTCAAATTATTACTGGGGGTCGGCTAATTTAATGGCAGGTGCTCCACCGACAGCAATCGAGAGTGCACAATATCTATTGGGCGGCGTGCACGATGGTGGCGGATCGCAGGGATATTGCTCTACGGTCTTAGGCACCGGCTGGCAGACACCTGCCCAAGCAGAGTACGATCAGCTGATCGCTGCCGGAAAAGTAAGAGGTACCTACAATGGTCAGACAGGCTGGTTCCTGGGTACATCGACACTACCTACGACAAATCTGGACAACTATATGTTTTTGCCGGATAACATGTCAGTGGTCGTAAGAAGCGGATCAGGAAATACCAGTACTCATATTCCGACAGATGCTGTGGGGGTTTATTGGGCTGACCGCACCGTTCAGGGGACTGCCAAACCTGCCGTTATCTTAACTGCTTCAGACGTCTACGTGATGCCAATACACCAAAACAACCAGGTCGGTATACGGTGTATGAGAAGCAAATAACGACAGTCTGATGTAATTGCAGATTATTTGGATAAATAATAGTAAATGGGATAGTTATCAGTGGCGACTGATAGCTATCTTTTTTGTTGTTTGTGCTATGGAATTATCGTAAATTTAGTCCGCTGTATTCTTATCGCAGAAAAACGGCCGTCAAATAGCTGTAGTAGTGAACCGATACAAAAAATAGTAATCCCTTAAATCAAAAAAACACTTCTGGTCGTCATCTCATTCCTGCTTTTAATCCTGCTATTTTTTGCGGAGATCACAAGTTGTTGCCGTCCAGTTGATATTTTTTATAAGGGTTTAAAACAGTAAAACTGCATGCATTAGGCAGAAAAATCACTATTTTTGAAGCTGAGATAACCGGTCTGGATGTTCTGATAAAAACGACCCGACGGGATTAGCCTAACGAAATCGATGAAAAAGCAATTTCTATTTTTCCTTTTATTATTTTGTAGCCTTAGGGCAACCGCTGCTGATGACGGGAAGCAGAAGGTAGATTCCCTATTGGCTAAAGCAAAAGAGTTCGAGAGTAATGGTAACTCTTTGCAGCGGCTGGAGACCGCCATGAAAGCTCTTGATTTGTCTCTTATCTATAACTATGACGAGGGAAAAGCAAGAGCCCATTTTTCGATGGCTGATGCGCTTGTCAATCTTGGCGTGTTTAAAGAAGCTATTAAATATCTCGAACGTGTTGAGCATACTAATTATTATAAAGAAAAAATTCTGATGCAATCGGAAGTGCACCGCGTGAAAGGAAGAGCTTATACTAAGCTCAGGCTATTTCAGCAGGCACTTCGGGAGTTCCATTTGCAATTGGGATTGATCGGGAGTCTGACAGGAGATGCCAAAAAAATATCCTATTTATATACGTACGGCAATATAAGTACTGTTTTTGATCAAACGGGGCAACTGGATTCGATGCAGAGATATATAGAGCTTCAACTGAGTGTCCTGAGAGATTTTGATGTACAGAATGTCGCGGAGATGTACCTTGGTCTGTATGATGACTTGGGGCAGTTATATGTCAGGAAAGGCGACTTTATAAAAGCAGGACAATATCTAAAGAAATCCCAAGCATTAGTCGAGAAATATAAAATTCCTGTATTTCATAATACACTAACTTATCTGGGTAATTTGGAGTCCAGAAAGGGAAATCATCAACAAGCATTGGCCTTTTATGAAAAGAGTTTAGCGAATATGCGAGCAGTCGGTAACAGACATTCAATTAAGAATACGTATCGACTTTTGGCAGATTATTATCGAGACTACAAACTAAGTAAGGCCAAAAGTGACGAATATGAACTGGCCTTTAGCCGCCTCAATGATTCGCTGGAAAACGAAAATAGACAGGTTGTCGATATCGTGCTCAACCAGATTTTGAAATCAAAAGATCAGGAATCTGCTACGAAGATTTCCAGAACAATCAAAATTTCTCTAATTGCGGTCGTGTTGCTGCTTGTCGTCATTGGCTTTTTCGTATGGCGAGTCAGACGCAACCGCAAACTGCTGGGCCAAAAGGAAGAGGCTTTGCAGGAGACGGAAACCATCAATAGGGAGCTGAGCGAACAGATCGGGGAAAACAAATTCGCCACCCTGCTCGAGCTGGCCAAGAGCAATAATCCGGAGTTTCTGGCTTTATTTACTGAACTTTATTCAGAGTTTATACAGGCCCTGAAAACTTTGGATCCAAGTATCAGAAGTACCGAACTGGAGTTTTGCGCCATGGCTTTTCTGAATTTTACGGCCAAAAATATTGCCGAATATACCTTCGTGACCGTCAGGGCAGTACAGGTGCGGAAAAATAGACTGCGAAAGAAACTGGGAATCCCTTCGGATGCGGATTTCAATAACTGGATGCAGGAGCTGGCGCAGAGACCCGCCATGGCATCCGGCGAAGCTAGTGCATGATCTGTAAAGGGCAGGCAGGGTGTGTGTATGTCAATAGAAATAATTAAGTTTGTACCATACCGGTATATGATGCAATCTGTCTATTTCTATTGTTTGTTGCTATGTTCGCTGCTCAGCGGTACTGTCTTTGGACAATCTGCGGACTATTCCCGTTTTCGCAATATTTCCTTAGGAACCAGCGCAAATACGGTACACTCCTTTGCGCAGGATAGCCTGGGCATGTTGTGGGTCGGTAGCAACAATGGTCTGTTTAATTACGACGGCTATTCGTTGCAGGCTGTTACCGATGCCGGTTCTCCTTTTCAGACTTTTATATACTGCATCACACTGATTGATAGCAAACGCTTTGCGCTGGGTACGGGTCAGGGTGTGCGGATCTATAATTATCAGGCTGATCGTTTTGAACCCTTTCCGGAGGGCGGGCCGTCTGATGTCAGGGCGATGTTGCTCCTGGGGGACAAGTTGTGGATAGGTGCCATCGCCGGCCTTTACTGCTACGATATCAGAACCGGTAAATTGACGGATTATGGCCCGTCTACCCTGCAGCGTAAGGCGAGCTTAGCTGTATACGCGCTTGACCGGGTGGGGGATAGGCTCCTGATCGGTGCTTACAACGGCCTTTTTGAACTGGATCCCGCGGCAAAGAAGCTTGTGCAGCTCCAGCTTCCTGACTACAAGCCGGGCAGCAACCAGTTTGTAAATTCCATGTTGACGATCCCAGCCACCGCCATCACGTATATCGGCACGGAATATGGACTGTATCTGTACGATAGCCGAAACCGTAAATTGCGGAGGGCACCCGTGCTGCTCAACCATCCGATAAAATCCATGGCTTCCGCCGATCAGCATACGCTGCTGGTAGGCACCGACGATGGTCTTTTTATCTATCAGCTTGACCGGCAGCTGGTCACGCGGCTTAAGCACGATTCGCGCAATAGAAACTCCCTGGCCAACAATATCGTCTGGAACATCTTCAAAGACCGCTCACACAATATCTGGCTGGGTACGGACCTCGGGTTTTCTCTGTGGTCGCACCGGCAGACAGAAAAAATATGGCCGATTTACCAGCTGACGGGCAGCAGCGATGGCAACCGTTTTTATAAAATAGCGAGTGACAAGGATGGATGGTACTGGCTGGGCGGCGACAACGGCTTGATCCGCGTGCATGGGCTGGATAAAAAAAATATGGAAAGCTACTGGTACCGGATGGATGCCGGAAACTACCGTCTGACGCACAACCGCATCCGCGATATCTATATGGACAACATGGGGCTGGTATGGATTGCTTCCGACGGGGGCGTCAATGTCTTTGACGAGCGGTCGCGGCAGTTCCGCAACTTTGTGATCGTCGATGCTTCCGGCAGACGCAATGCAAAATGGGCCTACGATATTCTGCAGGATGCTGAGGACAACCTCTGGGTGGCCTCCTATATGGGGGGCATCTTTGTCGTAAACCGGAATACGCTGCTGGGGTCGTCCGGTCCAGTGACGGCCGCGCGCAATTACAGTAAAGCGGATGGACTACTGGAAGATTTTGCCAACCAGATTGTCGACAACGGTAGAGGGAGGATCCTGGCGCTGTTTTACAACAAGGGCATCAGCAGCATCGACGCAGCCACCGGAAAGGTCACGGAACTCAAAGATAGCGCCGGCCGGCCACTACGGCAGGCTACCTTTATGCTCAAAGACAAGCAGCAGACCATATGGGTCGGGGAACATGGTGGGCTCAGGCGCCTTTCTGCCGATGGGAGCAGCAGAATGATACGGTTTGACCCCGTAGGGAAAGGGGAGGTGACCGCCATGGTAGACGTAGATGACCATATCTGGGTGGCCACCAGCGCGGGGGTATGGCAGATCGCTAAACAGAGTCTGAAAGCCGAATTGCTGCGCTATGGGCAGCGGATTTCGTCGATGTACTACGATCTCGCGCAGAATGAAGTGATCCTGGGCGGTATTGATGAACTGGTTGTCCTGCCCGCCCGAACGCCACCGGCCGAAGACGGTCGCGCAAAAAAGATCGTCCTTACCGCCATGTATGTCAACAACGCGCTGTTTGGAGACTACGGCTATGGACTGCGGTACCGCAATACCATCAGCCTGGATCACAACCAGAACAACCTGCGGCTGGAGTTTTCGGGACTCGATTATGGGAACCAGCTAGGCTACCGTCTGGCCTATGCTTTTAAGGGCAAAAATGAGACGTGGATTCCGCTTGAACGTGGCGACAATAAGGTGCTGCTATCCAATTTGAACCCCGGTAGCTACGACCTGCAGCTGGCCAAAGTGGATATAGCCGGGCATGTGGTGTCCGACATTCACGAATATCACATTACGATCCGCCATCCCTGGTATGCCTCCTACTGGGCCAAAAGCCTATATGCGCTGAGTGCCTTATGTCTTTTGCTCTGGATAATCAACTTTTTTAGGGTGCGCAACACCTTGAAATGGGAACGTCGTGAGCGACGGAAGGTGATGGAGCTCACCAAGATGAAAATGGACTTCCTGGCAGCGATATCGCATGAAATTAAAACACCGCTGAGCCTGATTCTGGCGCCGGTAAGTCAGCTGATGCGGCAGACCAAAAACAGCGAAAAGAAGAAACAGCTAGATGGGGTTCATCGCAACGCGTTAAAAATCAGTAGTTTGATTCAGGAGCTGATGACTTTTGATCAGACCGGGGGGCGTGAAATGCCGTTGCAGGGACTGCTGATCTCGCAGATCGATCTGGTCGCCCACATACGGCAGATCGTGCACGACTGGCGGCAGATCCCAGAATACGATAACCTCAGCATCTGCTTGGTGAGTGAACTGGAACATGTGTTTGTACAGACGGATGTGGCCAAGCTGGACTCGATCGTCAACAACCTGCTGGCCAATGCCTGTAAATATAACCGTCCGGGGGGACGAGTGGAGCTGATCCTCAGGAGCGCGGCAGGCGGGGTGGAGCTGACGGTGCGGGATACGGGTGTTGGCATCGCACCGGATGACCTGCCTTATGTGTTCAGTAAATTTTACCGTTCTGCTGTCAGGGAGGTCAGTGAAGTACAGGGCACGGGGGTGGGGCTCTACCTCGTCAAAAGCTACTGCGACCAGCTGGGCTGGCCGATCAGCCTCAACAGTAGTCCTGAAGGTACAGAGGTAACGCTGCAGCTGAAACTGGGCACCATGGCTGAAACGGATCGGCCCGATGATGGCGGTAGCGACGACAAACGTAAGCTGCTGATCGTCGAAGACAATGCTGAGCTTGCCGATTTCTTGCGCAATACACTGCAGGATACATATGATTGCGTGGTCGTGGGCGATGGCCGTGAAGCCTTGCGATTGATAGAGGGACACGCTTTTGTGCCGGACATCATCATCACGGATGCCATGATGCCCCATATGGGCGGAATTGAAATGGTCCGGAAACTCCGGCAGCAAACGGCCATCGCCACCATACCGATCATGCTGCTGACAGCACAAAATGATGAGCTGATCCAGCGTGAGTGGGTAGCGGCCGGAATAGATGCATATATGAGTAAACCTTTCGACATGGCGCTGCTCCATATGCAGCTGCTGCAGCTGCTCGACCGAAAAGAGAGACTCGCTGCCCAATTGCGTATAGACCAGATCAGCCAGCCTGCAACGCCGGCTCCGGTACAGTCGCCCGACGAAAAATTTCTCGCACGGGTGACGCAGCTGATCGAAGACAATATTGATGATTCAGACTTTTCGGTACAGCGCCTGAGCGAGCTGACAGATGTGGCCCCGAAACAGCTCTACAGAAAAATAAAACAACTCACCGGACATACGCCGGTGGAATACATCCGTAGTATCCGGATCAAAAGGCCGCTCTCTTACTGCAGCAGCGGAAGTTTACCGTAGCCGAAGTGATGTATATGGTCGGTTTTTCCAATGCCTCCTATTTTTCCAAATGTTTTCAGGCACAATTTGACATGTCTCCCAAATCGTATATGGATACCTATCGGTAGTTTGTTGGTATTTAGGGTTTTATATTGCTATGTCCAAATTGGATAGGTCGAAATGTCTATTTTGTGTTGTTGTTTGTCCGATATGTGGCGCTAAAAAAGGTTGTCGATGAATAGGTTTGCGGTAGGAATAACCAAAAATTATAAATCGATAATCCATGCGTGCAATTATTTTATGCTGCTTTGCTCTTTTTGGCTATGGCCATCTACTGGCACAGGTGAAAGCCAGTAAAAAGATACCCACAGTATATGTGGACCAACGGGGTGTGATGCGCTGGTCGGACTCAGGAGCCGAAGCTTCTTTCTACGGCGTCAATTATACGGTACCGTTTGCCCATGCATACAGGGCACTCGCCTACAAGGGAATCGACCATAAGCAGGCCATCGACCGCGATGTCTATCACTTCGCCCGTCTGGGCTATAATGCCTACCGTATCCATATCTGGGATGTCGAGATATCAGACCGGCAGGGCAATCTGATTAATAATGTGCATCTGGATCTGCTTGATTACCTATTTTTTAAGCTACAGCAAAAAGGAATCCGTATGCTGATCACGGGGATGACTAATTTCGGAAATGGCTATCCCGAAAAAAATGAAAATACAGATGCTTTCAGCTATCATTATGATAAATGTCAGGTACATGCCGACCCGAAGGCTATTGCCGCACAGGAACGGTATATCGGTCAGCTGCTCCGTCATGTCAACCCTTATACAGGTTATGCGTATCAGGACGATCCCTATGTGATCGGTTTTGAGATCAACAATGAGCCTTGCCACATGGGTACAGTACAGACTACGTCAGCATATATCGCCCGCATGGTTGCTGCCATGAAGAAAAGTGGGAATAAGAAGCCCATATTTTACAATGTCAGCCATAACATGGATCATGTGGGGGCGTACTTTGATTCGGCGATCCAGGGGACTACTTATCAATGGTACCCGGTCGGGCTGGTCGCCGGCAAGGAACGCCACGGCAACTTCCTGCCTTACATTGATCAGTACAGCATTCCTTTTTCAGATGTGAAGGGTTTTGACAATAAGGCCCGGGCAGTGTATGAATATGATCCTGCAGACAACCTCTACAGTTATATGCATCCGGCCATGAGCCGCACCTTTCGTTCGGCAGGATTTCAGTGGATCACACAGTTTGCCTATGATCCGATGGATATTGCAGCGTACAATACGGAATATCAGACGCATTACCTCAATCTGGCCTACACCCCTGCTAAGGCACTGAGCACGATGATCGCAGCGGAAGTCGCCTATAGGGTGCCGCGTAATGAGAAATTTGGCCGTTACCCGCAGGATACCGTCTTTGGCGACTTTACGGTCAGCTACGGCCGGGACTTGTCATTGATGAATACCGCCGAGCGCTATTATTATAGCAATCATACGGATGTAAATCCTGTCGACGCGCGCAGACTGCAGCATATTGCAGGGCATGGAAGGTCTCCGGTAGTCAGTTATACAGGCTCTGGAGCTTACTTTCTGGACCGCCTGGAGACGGGCGTATGGCGCCTTGAGCTCATGCCGGATGCGGAAAAAATTGCGGATCCTTTTGCCAAACCTTCACTCGGACGTGAAGTGGTACATATCCTGTACCGGCGACAGGATATGGATGTTCGTGTTCCGGACCTGGGCAGTGCATTTACCGTGGAGCCGCTAGGGGTAAAGGACGGAGAGGCTGGCACAGCCACGGCAGACGGTACCAAACTCACCCTCTCGCCCGGCGTTTACCTACTGAAGCGTAAGGGTCTTCAACCTAAAAATCGGTGGACAGCGTCCACCGTCTGGAACAATGTCCTGCTGGGTGAGTACCATGCACCGCATGTACAGCCGTTACAGCAGCCTATCCTTGTGCACCAGAAGCCTGAGGTGCTGGAAAAAGGAAACCCAGTCACCCTGCAGTTTCGCTTTGTCTTTGACAGGCAGCCTGATTCCATCATTCTGCAGACGGACGAGGTCTCCTTCTGGAATGCGCACAATCCCTATATTAAATTAATGCCCAATGCTGGTTACAGCTACACGGCGGAGCTGCCGGCTTCCATGCTGAAGGGCAGTGAGCTGAAGTATACGGCGACGGTATTTATCGACGGGCAACGGTATACCTACCCCGACAATCGTGCAGGCAATCCTCTGGACTGGGATTACCGGGTGGGAGACTATTGGACAGTGGATTTGTATGAGCCTAAAGCGGCAATTTCTTTGTTTGATCCTTTCGCCAGAGAAGCTGTGCTGGAGACCTATGCGATTCCGGAAACTGCCCATGTGCAGGCTGTTGCAGAACGCAGCCCGGGGCAGTTACCGTACTGGACCTATAAGTTCGGTAGCAGAGACAAAGGGGCGCAGTACTTCTGGGTAAGGGACATCAAACAGACTATCCTAGGCAGGCCCGCTGGTGTGGCAGCTGCCACACAGCTGTGTGTACAGCTGAAAAGTAGCGGCGGTCATCCGAAGCTCAATATAGGTTTTGTGACAAGCCAAGGGTATACCTATGCCAGCAGAGTGACAGCAGCGCCGCAGGCGGAAACCGTGCTGCGCATCCCTCTGGCGGATCTGCGACTGATGCCCACGGCCTTGCTGCCAGCACCTTATCCGGTGTTTCTCGACCGCTTTTTTCATCCGGAAGCTGGGCCGCAGTTTGTCCTCGGCACCGTCGAAAAGCTGATCCTTTCGGCGGCAGACATGGAAAGTGTATCGTTGGGCGTAGGTGCCATCTGGCTAGAGTAATGCAATAGCTGCGAAGCAAGGGCCTGTCTGAGCTTCGCTAAGCTGCACGGTATATGCGCAGCGTGTAATCAACATATAAAGGGAAAAAGAATACAGTTATAAACGAATAAATCTGATAAATATGAAGGGTTTGGCATTTAAAACAAGTGTATTGGGCTTGTCATTGCTATCTTGCCTAGGGACTGCTCATCTGCAGGCAGCACCGGGTGGGGATAGCCGGTGGATAGGGCTGGTGCAGCAACAGGATGTCCGCGGTGTGGTACGCAACGAACAGGGGCAGGGCATCGCGGGTGTCACCGTGCTGGTGGCCGGCACAACCATCGGAACATCCACGGCTGCCGACGGATCATACCGTATCGCAATGCCCAAAGGTAAAACACAGCTCCAGTTTTCGATCGTCGGTTACAGCAGTCAGACATTGACTGTCACAGGCTCCACATTGGATGTCACCATGGCGCAGGCGGGAACGGTGCTGGACGAACTGGTGGTCGTAGGCTATGGTAGCACCACGAAAAAAGACCTGACTGGCGCTGTCAATACGGTGAGCAGCAAGGATTTTAATGGTGGACTGGTGGGCTCCCCGGAACAGCTGATCAATGGAAAAACTGCTGGTGTACAAGTGATGGCCAACAGTGGATCGCCCTCATCGGGCAGCACGATCCGCATCCGTGGGGGGGCTTCGCTAAGTGCCAGCAATGACCCTTTGATCGTCCTCGATGGGGTGCCGTTGGAAACAGGCGGAATCAGTGGCAACAGCGGCAATTTTCTGAGCCTGATCAACCCCAACGATATTGAAAGCATGACCGTGCTCAAAGACGCCTCATCGACGGCCATCTATGGGTCCCGGGCATCCAACGGGGTCTTGCTGATCACCACAAAGAAAGGGAAAGGCGATGCACTACGGCTTTCGTTCTCATCGATCGTATCGCTGCAGCAGGCCCTGGGTGTAGCCGATATGATGTCACGGGAAGAATTCGCCGGACTGATCAATAGTAAGGGGACTGCTGCGCAGAAGGCGCTGCTGGGCAACGCTTCCACGGACTGGCTGTCTGAGGTTTTTCAGGATGCCATAGGTACCGACAACAACCTGAGCCTGCAGGGCAAGATCGGCACCGCTTTGCCCTTTCGCGCTTCGGTGGGCTATTATAACCAGCAGGGGACGTTGCGTACCGACAGAACGGATCGCATGACCGGTGCCCTGGTACTTAGCCCTACGTTTTTCGATAAACACCTGAGCGTTAACTTGAATGTCAAAGGAGCTCGTAACAACAATCGTTTTGCCAACACGGATGCCATCTGGTCGGCAGTGGCATTCAATCCGACGCAGCCCATCTATTCGGGCAAAGATGTCTATGGTGGATACTACGAGAGTCTGGACAACGCCGGCCTGCCGGCAACGGGCGCCAACCTCAATCCCCTGGGCCTGCTAAACCAGGAAAAGCACCGCAGCACGGTCAACCGTGCAGTCGGAAACCTTGACCTTGACTACAAATTACATGTGCTCCCCGAACTGAAAGCGCACCTCACCCTGGGCTACGACTATGCCAAGGGGGACGGATACAATCATATTCCGGCAAGTGCCGCGAGCAACTTTTCGATCGGTGGTGCCTATGACAGCTATGAGCAGACACTCAAAAACAAACTTTTTACTGGCTACCTGAACTACAATAAGCTGTTTGCCGATATCAAGAGCACCTTTGACCTGACAGTGGGCCATGATTATCAATTCTGGAGCGCCCGTCGTCCGCCCATTGTGTACTACAACGATGCTGGAGATGTGCGCTCCACGGCCATTGCATCGGACGAGCGGCATACACTGATCTCCTGGTACGGGCGCCTCAATTACAACTACGACAGCCGTTACCTGCTGACAGCCACCGTCCGTAGGGATGGCACCTCTCGCTTTAGCCCGGAAAACCGCTGGGGCACATTTCCTTCGGTAGCCCTGGCATGGCGGCTTTCGCAGGAGCCGTTTATGCAGAGCATCGCTTTTCTGGATGATCTGAAACTCCGCGCCAGTTATGGTGTCACGGGGCAGCAGGAGGGGATCGGCAACTACGGATATCTGCCTGTGTATAATCAGGGAACGGCCTATGCACAATACCGTTTTGGAGAACAGTACCATCTGGTGTACCGCCCCATGGTGTACAACCGGGACCTGCGCTGGGAGACGACCAAAGCCTTTAACTACGGTGTGGATTTCGCTTTATGGAAAAATAGGGTATCTGGTGCTGTTGAGTACTACAGCAGAAAGACCCATGACCTGCTGGCCAATGTGCCGGTGGCGGCGGGAACCAACTTTGATCAGAACGCGACCATCAATGTGGGGAATGTGGAAAGCCGTGGTTTTGAATTTCAGCTGAATACCGTGCCCATCCAGAAGGACAACCTGCGCTGGGAAGTGAATTTCAATGCCACCAACCAGCATATGAAAGTCACCAATATTGCGCTGGTGCAGGACGCTACTGCTGTCGGCAGCTATGTGGGTCCGAATGTCAGCGGTAGGGGTATCCAGATCCTGACTACGGGCTATCAGCCTTATATGTTTTATGTCTACAAGCAGCTGTACAACGAAGCAGGCAAACCGCTGGAAGGCGTGTATGCGGACCTGAACGGCGACGGTGCTATCGATGAAAAAGATCTCTACCGCTACCAGTCGCCGGCACCCAAATGGATTTTTGGCTTCAATACACAGCTGACCTACAAAAAATGGACGGCAGCGACCACATTGCGCGCCAACCTCGGCAATTACGTATTCAATAATACAAAAATGAACCTGAGTGCCTGGGAAACGCTCCAATATGTGGATCCGGCGATCAACAACCTGCACCGCGACTACTTTCATACCGGTTTTCAGAGCCGGCAGTATTATTCGGATTACTATGTTGAAAATGCGTCATTCCTGCGCATGGAGAATCTGACGCTGAATTACAGCTTTGGCAAGGTCGGCAGGATTTCCAGCCTCCGGGTGGGTGCCGTGGCCCAGAATGTCTTTATCATCAGCAACTACAGCGGAGTGGATCCAGAGGTGCCAAACGGCTTTGACAGCTCATTTTATCCCCGCTCAAGAACCTTCTCCCTAAGCGTCAATATGGATTTTTAATACGATATAGAAATGAAAAATATAAAGAGATATTGTTTCGGACTGCTGAGCCTGATGTTGCTGTGGCAGTCCTGCACAAAAGACCTGAATCAGTATCCTACGGTGGAGACGACTTCCGAATCGGTGTATACCTCGCTGGAAGGCTACCGGTCGGTGCTGGCCAAACTATATGCGTCTTTTGCGGTCGCCGGCAATGGCAGGGGGGATGCTGATCCCGATATGGCGGGCAGCACCGCTTCCTGGGGATACCTCAGGGTGTATTTTAATCTACAGGAAGTACCTACTGACGAAGTGGTTTACACCTGGGCGGGTGGTGACAACATGACTGACATACAGTACATGACCTGGGGTGCGTCAGATACCTGGGTCAATGCGATGTATTACCGTATTTATTACACAGTGGCCCTGTGCAATGAATTTTTGCGCAATGCCACAGCAGAAAAAATAGCGACATTTGGTCCGGCCGAACAGGCGCAGATCGCAGCTTTTGCGGCCGAAGCCCGTTTTCTGCGTGCACTAGCCTACAGCCATGCCATGGACCTGTATGGTCATGTACCTTTTGTGACGGAAAAAGATCCGGTAAAGGCATTTTTTCCACCGCGCATAAGCCGCAGCGATCTTTTTGCTTTTATCGAACAGGAACTGACCCAGATCGCGGAGCTGCTGCCCGAAGCCCGGCAGAATGAATATGGCCGGGTAAGCCGTGCTGCAGCCTGGGCCCTGCTGGCCAAAAACTACCTGAATGCACAGGTGTATACAGGCACGGCCCGTTATGGGGACTGTGTCAACTATGCACGAAAAATTATCGATGCAGGATATACCCTGCATGCAGATTATAAGCAGCTGTTTAATGCGGACAACGATAAACGCAGCAGTGAAATTATATTTCCCATCCAGGCGGATGTGGATCATACAACGACATGGGGCGCTACAACTTACCTTGTCAACGGACCTATTGTGGGCAGCATGAAATCCTCGGATTACGGGGTGGTATCAGGCTGGAATAGCTTTCGGACGCTGCGTGAATTTGTAGCGCTATTTGATGGGACCGACAGCAGGGGTGATTTCTGGACAGATGGGCAGTCGCTGGATGTGGAAGATCCCTCAGTATCGAGCCAGGGTTATGGCGTGGTCAAATTTACCAACCTGAAGGATGACGGCAGTTATAAAACCGACGAAGGTCTGGTCAGTACGGACTTTCCGATGATCCGTCTGGCGGATGTCTATCTGATGTATGCTGAGGCTGTATTGCGGGGCGGTGGCGGCTCGGTACAGGAAGCCATAACGCTGGTCAACGGTATCCGTAGACGTGCTTATGGGAATGATTCGGGGGCCATCACGCAGGCTCAGCTGACACTTGACTTTATTCTCGCTGAGCGCGGACGGGAGCTGTTCTGGGAATGTACCCGCCGTACTGACCTGATCCGGTTTGGACGTTTTACTGGAAATGCCTATACGTGGCAATGGAAGGGCGGGGTCATGGACGGCCGCAGTGTGGATGCCAAATTTAACCTGTATCCGATCCCGACAACGGACATGAGCGCCAACCCGAATCTGATACAGAACCCCGGATATTGATTGCTGAACGTTTAAATAACTAACCGATGATGAAACAACTGACATTATATATCCTCGCCCTGTTCTTTTTTGCCTGCAAAAAGGAGGGCGGTCTACCTGCTGTGACCGGTATGGCTCCGGCAGTATTGCATAGCAGTGCGACAGAGGTCAGCCTGCGGGCGGATGACCGCAAAGGGCTGGCCCTGCAGCTGATATGGGACGAGGCTAGCCCTGAAAGTGCGCTGCCAATGGCACAGTCTGCCTTAAAAAATAAAGTGGAGATCGCTGCGGACGCTTCTTTTGCGGCCATTGCAAAAAGCACGGAGCAGGTTGCAGCTTCCCTTAGCTATACGCACGAACAATTGAACAGCCTGGTGTTGGGAATGGGATTTGTGCCGGGAGAAAAGAAAAATATCTATGTGCGCATCGCTTCGCGCCTCGGGGCCAACGTGGACTGGGTCTACAGCAATGTGGTGGCCGTGGCGGTTACTCCCTATGAGCCTGTTCAGGAAGCAGCTTATCTCTATATCGCCAATAAAGACCTGACCCAGTTTCCCTGGAAATTATGCTCAAGAAAAGAGGACGGCTTGTACGATGGCTTTGCCAAACTGGATCAGTGGTATAACTTCTATCTGACCAATGAGGAAAGTGCGAGTGCCCCGGTCATATATGGATCGTATCCGCTTGATGGCAGCCAGTATATCCTGTACAGTGGAGCCGACCGCTGGAACTGCTGGACCAACAAGGGCGGTTACCTCTATATCAGTGCGGATGTCAACAAGATGACATGGAAGGAAACTGCTGTGGAGTCCCTGACGGTAGCCGGAGATTTTAATGGCTGGAGCGCCACAGCGACTCCGATGCAGTATGACCAGAGCACCAAGGTGTGGAAAGCCACGATCACAACCACTGCAGTCGAAAAATGGGGCATCAAAGTGCTGATAAATGGCAGCTGGACCTGGTTTTTTGGAGCCTCCGAAAGCGAAGGCGGCTGTGCCCTGTACACGGCCGACGGTAATGGATTTGCCTACAATCAGGTGGGTACGCATACGCTGGTGCTGGATCTGAGCGATCCGAAAGCATTCAAGTATCGCGTGGAATAAGGGCAATTAAGAATAGGTATAAAGATAAAAATGGGAGCTCTATAACGATAATATCAGATGAAAAAATGGAATATAGGAATGTTGCTCTGCCTGATCGGACTCTATCTGTCGGGCTGCAGTGACAAGGATAGCCTCGGACCGGCGGCTGGGCCAACACATCTGGCCAAGGGAGCGGATGTAAGCTGGATCACGGAAATGGAAGCTGCCGGCGTGCAGTTTTATAACGCGGGAGGAACGGCAGTGGACGGTCTGAAGCTGTTGCACGGACTGGGGATGGACGCTGTACGCCTGCGGGTCTGGGTAAATCCTGCGCGTGGCTGGTGCAACAAAAATGATGTACTGGTCAAAGCCCGGCGGGCCCATCACTTGGGTATGCGGCTGCTGATTGACTTTCATTACAGTGACACCTGGGCGGATCCGGGACAGCAGAGCAAGCCCGCGGCATGGACAGGGATGTCGCTGAATGAACTGAAGTCGGCTGTGGGCCAGCATACACAGGAAGTCCTTCAGTTGCTGAAAGACAATGGGATTGCTCCCGAATGGGTACAGGTGGGCAATGAAACCGGAAATGGCATGCTCTGGGACGAGGGCAAAGCCTCCTCCAATATGGCGGGTTACGCGGCGCTGAGCAATGCAGGATATGATGCCGTGAAAGCTGTTTTTCCGGCGGCCAAAGTGATCATCCATCTGCACAACGGCTATGACAACGCATTGTTCCGCTGGCTGTTTGATGGCCTCAAAAACCACGGTGCGAAATGGGACGTCATCGGTATGTCGCTGTATCCGGACAAGGACAACTGGCAGGAGCGCAACACCGCCTGCATCAGTAACATCAAGGATATGATCGCGCGCTACAGCTCCGAAGTAATGATCTGTGAAGTGGGGATGAGCTGGGATGAGGCCGACGCTGCCGAGCAGTGGCTCAACGATCTTTTCCGCTCGGCCAGGGCCATCCCCGATCAGAAGGTGCTCGGCATATTCTATTGGGAACCGCTCGCTTATAATGGGTGGAATGGCTACACGTTAGGTGCATTTGACAATAACGGGAGGCCAACAAAAGCATTGAATGCGTTTAAATAATAGTATATTTAGAGGCTTACAGGGAGATGCACTACATTGAATGATGAAACGAATAACACCTGAACGGATGAAAAGACTACTGCATGTGACCATAATTTTCTGTCTGCTGTGCTTGGGGCTGCCCTGCAGCCTGCGGGGCCAGACAATACGGGAGGCCTTTATGCTGGAGAAAAATTGGCGCTTTTATCAGGGAGATGTGGCTCAAGGGCAGGCTACTGACCTGAATGACAGGACCTGGAAAAAGGTAACCGTACCGCACGACTGGGCAATCTATGGGCCTTTTGATCGTGCGCATGATCTGCAGGATGTCGCCATCACGCAAAACGGCGAAAAAAAAGCATCGGTCAAAACGGGACGTACCGGCGGCCTGCCTTATGTCGGTGTGGGCTGGTACCGAAACAGCTTTGATATACCTCATTTTGACGCTGAGCGTAAGCGCGTCGTGCTCAAATTTGACGGCGCCATGAGCGAGGCCCGGGTCTATGTCAACGGAAAGGAGGCCTGTTTCTGGCCTTATGGCTACAATGCTTTCCACTGCGACGTGACCAAACTGCTGCATGCGGACGGCATGGCCAACAAAATTGCTGTGCGACTGGAAAATAAACCTCAGTCTTCGCGCTGGTACCCGGGGGCCGGACTGTACCGCAATGTGCATGTCATTGTGACCGAAAAGGTGCATGTGCCGGTCTGGGGGACTTATGTCACCACGCCTTTTGTGTCCGACAGCATGGCCTCTGTCCGGTTGGAGACCAGCCTCAGCCATGCGGAGGGGAAGCTTGTACGTATGGTGACGGAAATAGTGGATGGGGAGGGGCGTGTAGTGGCACAGAAGGAAAATCAGCAGAAATTAAATTATGGTAAGCCTTTCGTTCAGCATCTTGAGGTCAGCAATCCTGCACTCTGGAGTCCTGAACATCCGGCGCTCTACCGGGCGTTGACGCAGGTGTTTGTCGACGGCAGACTGACAGACAATTTCGAGACCCGCTTTGGCATTCGCGAGGTGCGTATCATTGCGGATAAAGGGTTTATGCTAAATGGTCAGATCCGCAAGTTTCAGGGGGTGTGCAACCACCACGACCTTGGGCCTCTAGGGGCAGCAATCAATGTCTCAGCCTTAAGGTATCAGCTGGAGCTGCTTAAAGACATGGGCTGTGATGCCATACGTACGGCACACAATATGCCGGCACCGGAACTGGTGGCACTCTGCGATGAACTGGGGCTGATGATGATGATCGAGCCATTTGACGAATGGGACATTGCCAAATGCAAAAACGGCTATCACCGCTTCTTTGCCGAATGGGCAGAGCGCGATATGGTCAATATGATCCATCACTTTAGAAACCATCCCTCGGTGGTGATGTGGAGTATCGGCAACGAAGTGCCTACACAATGCAGTCCGGACGGGTACAAAGTAGCTTCGTTTTTGCAGGATATCTGCCATCGGGAGGATCCTACACGGCCGGTCACCTGCGGTATGGACCAAGTCAGCTGTGTGCTGGAAAACGGCTTCGCCAGTCTCCTGGATGTACCGGGACTCAACTACCGCACCCACCGTTATGCAGAAGCCTACACTCAGTTGCCACAGAATGTTGTGCTCGGATCAGAAACAGCCTCCACCGTGAGTTCGCGCGGCGTGTATAAGTTTCCCGTCGTAAAAAAGGGCGACATGCGCTATGCTGATCATCAGTCATCGTCTTATGATATGGAATATTGTTCCTGGTCCAACCTGCCGGATGAAGATTTTGCACTGGCAGACGACCACCACTGGACCATGGGACAGTTTGTGTGGACCGGATTTGACTACCTCGGTGAACCGTCTCCTTATGATACGGATGCCTGGCCCAACCATAGCTCGATGTTTGGCATCATCGATCTAGCCAGTATTCCCAAGGATCGATACTACCTATACCGGAGCCAATGGAATAAAAAGGAACATACCCTGCATATACTGCCACACTGGACCTGGCCTGACCGCGTTGGAAAGCAGACACCTGTATTCGTATATACGGATTATCCCAGTGCCGAACTGTTTATCAACGGGAAGAGCCAGGGCAGGCAGCACAAAAGTAATGCTTCCCTGCAACAGCGGTACCGCCTGATGTGGATGGATGCGGTTTATGAACCCGGAGAGATTAAAGTCGTAGCCTATGACCAGAAGGGCAAACCTGCGGCAGAGAAAATTGTACGTACGGCAGACAAACCCTATGAAATTGAGCTGGAAGCTATGCAGGATTCTATTCTTGCTGATGGCCGTAGCCTCGCCTACATCCGTGTCAGAGCAGTGGACAGACAGGGCAACTTATGTCCGGATGCCGATGCCGAAGTACAGTTTGAGGTGGACGGAGCCGGTACATTCAGGGCCGTAGCCAATGGTGATCCCACCAATCTGGAGGCTTTTCATCTGCCGCAGATGCATCTGTTTCGTGGACAGCTGACGCTGATTGTGCAGTCAGGACAACAGGCTGGCAAGATTGCAATAAAAGCAAAAAGCGGTGGCTTAAGATCGGGTAGGCTGATCGTCAGCACAACAGCGGTAC
>PJTZ01000179.1_pt1 | contig 28868 bp, 26 predicted proteins | sample 1512131 | NCBI WGS metagenome assembly PJTZ01 (sample SAMN08177679, study PRJNA422409) | Soil metagenome, whole genome shotgun sequencing project. | reverse complement strand
ACTAAATCTTCGCATTATACATGAAAACGCCTCACCTCAAGGCTCAATTCTTCAGGATACTAAATTATAACTAAACTTTCACGTTTTCCTCAAAAGTTCTTAACATCTGTTGGTAACCATGCAATTATAACGAACTTTTTACCCAAAAAATATGCCCAACTTTTAAAAGTTGGGCATATTTTATTTTTTCATATTTTAGTAAACCCAAAGATCAACCTTTATATTTTACCCCCGTTGCCCTGCAAGCAGATAAAGTACAGCCATACGTACTGCCACTCCGTTTTCCACCTGCTCCAAGATAATAGAATGTTTACTATCAGCTACATCCGATGTAATCTCCACCCCCCGGTTGATAGGACCAGGATGCATAATTGTAATCTCTTTATCTAAGGAATCCAATATGTCTTTATTGAGCCCATAAAGCATGGAATATTCACGCAATGAAGGGAAATAGCCTATTTCCTGTCGCTCGAGCTGAATACGTAACATATTAGCCACATCACACCACTGTAAAGCTTTACGTAAATTATGTTCCACCTTAACACCAAGTGAACTGATGTATTTAGGAATAAGGGTCGTAGGGCCACATACCATTACCTCTGCCCCTTGTTTCTGCAAGCAAAGGATATTCGATAAAGCAACACGTGAGTGTAATATATCGCCTACGATGGCTACTTTTCGTCCGGCAACATCACCGAACCGTTCCCGAATAGAAAAAGAATCGAGTAACGCTTGTGTAGGATGCTCATGGGCGCCATCTCCAGCATTGACAATTTGTGCATCGATATGTTTGCTTAGAAAGATACCGGCTCCGGCGTAGGGATGCCGCATGACGATCATATCAACTTTCATTGCCAAAATATTATTGACCGTATCAATCAGGGTTTCGCCTTTACTAACAGACGAAGAAGAAGCTGCAAAATTAATGGTATCAGCAGAAAGGCGTTTTTCCGCCAGTTCAAATGACAAACGTGTACGTGTAGAATTTTCGAAAAAGACATTTGCAATGGTAATGTCTCGTAGGGAAGGCACTTTCTTTATCGGACGATTTAATACTTCCTTAAAATTTGCCGCCGTATCTAAGATAAGCTGGATATCATTTTCATTCAAATCCTTTATTCCTAGAAGATGTCTTGTACTTAGCTGCTCAATTGTAGTTGACATGTTGTGAAAATTTTCTTTCGCTTTATTTCTTTTCCGTAATCAGCACAATGCTATCTGCTTCGTCAATATCCTGCCAGCTCACAATCACTTTTTGTGAATCTATGGAATCCACCTGTATCCCGATATAGTCGGGTTGAATAGGTATTTGACGAGAAAAACGACGATCGACAAGCACAAGGAGTTCCATTTTTCCGGGTCTACCAAAAGCTTGTATGGCATCCATAGCTGAACGAATAGTTCGTCCAGTCCACAGCACATCATCAATCAAAATAACGTTTTTATCATCCACCATAAAGTCGATATCCGTACTATTTGCCGCCAATGGATTAGCACCTTTCATTCGAAAGTCGTCCCGGTAAAACGTAATGTCCAAAATACCCAACTGTACCTCCACACTGGTCATTGCTTTAAGTTCCTTTTGAATACGTTTCGCCAAATAGGTACCACGTGGTTGAATCCCGATGAGCACGGCATTAGAAAAATCGCCATGATTCTCAATCAGTTGTTGGCAAAGACGCTTAATTGTTATTTGAAATTTGGCTCCTTCTAATAAAATGGATTGTTTCATTACGGGAATATTTAAGCAAAAATAACGTATTTTTTTGGGCTTTTCTTGTTTTTATTCTCCTGTTTGTTCAAAATAGTGTCTATACGCATTATATAATTCGTCAACTTGCTTTTGCAATTCGGGTTGATTGACGTCATCCAACATTTGTTTATATCGCTGAATCGACGCCAATCCGAAACGCATATTCCGGTATTCCAGATTAGATTTCGTTTGGGCAACCGCTTCGTAATAAGCCATGTTCTCCCGGATAAATGTTAAGTTCCGCTGTGTGATTTCATTGGCCTTAGCAGTTTCGCCTAGTTCATACATCGCACCCAAAAGTGGTACATACCCCATTACCTCTGACATGAGAAAAGCTCTTTTTGGCATATTTTCATACGCATCTAACACTAATTTTTTCGCTTTCTCCTTTTCGCCTGCTGACAATAACTGCTGTGCTGATTGACCATATATCGATCCCACATACATACTGATATAGCGATAAGAGTCCGGATCTATATACGATGCGTTTCCGATATTGCCCCATGAAAATTTATTCATCACATTATCATAGATCTGATCTACGTTCTCGATCGTCGAAGGATCCCCTTCCTTCAATCCGAAATCGACCGGCATCAAGCGATAAGCAAATCCTTCGTTCACCAGATACCTATCTAGCCCCATATAGTTGCTTTCCGGTGTCGTAATTGTATAATAGATAGGGCGTTCCCAATTATTGTTTGCCAGAATCGCTAACATAGAAAGTTCTGCACGGCTCGCATAGTTCTGGCTATAAGTCCAACGCATAGTATCCACAATAGCGGATTCCCATTCTTTAGGGACAACATTATTGGCCAATACAGCTTGTTTATCCACCGTTAATTCCATTTTCTTAGTTGGCAGCACGTTAACGAATTCACCGCTTTGCAACTGAGCTTTATTCTGCGGGTTGTCAGACAACATCACTTTCAGAAGGTCCTGCACTGGAATATATCCCGGAATATTATAATCTTGATAATAAATGACATCGCGCACGCCGTCTTTAATCAATTCCGGATCGATATTGATCGGCAATGCATCGGCATCATTGACTTTCTTCATCATCTGTTTCATATACCAATCCGCACTAAGCAAACTCAAATTGACAACACGAACGTCCGTACGGAACCCTTCAACCTCTTGCACGTACCATAGTGGATAAGTATCGTTATCACCATAACTGAACAAAATCGCATTTGGCGCACAGGATTCCAAGTAATTTCGAGCCATATCGCGAGCCAATGACTTCTCCGAACGGTTGTGATCGTTATAATTCTGGGCAATCAAGATGACCGGGCCTGCCAAGACGCCCACAATTGCTGCGGTATACCCAGCAACCTTAAGATTCGTCTTCTTTCGGAGAAAATCCGCAATCGCCATGACACCTAACCCAATCCAGATACTGAACGCGTAAAACGAACCGGCATATGCGTAATCTCGCTCACGCGGTTGCAGGGGATTTTGGTTCAAATACAGCACGATGGCAATACCAGTAAAGAAAAACAATAGACCTACTACACCGGCATCACGCTGCCGTTTCCCAAAATGCCAAAAAGCGCCTAGTAATCCCAAGATAAGCGGAAGGAAAAAATAGGTGTTACGAGATGGATCTGTTTTAGCCGAGGTCGGCAAGACGTCTTGTCCGCCAACTAACATATTGTCGATTGGTTTGACACCACTTATCCAATTTCCTTCCGTAAAAGAGCCATGTCCCTGCTGGTCATTTTGGCGACCGGCGAAATTCCATAGAAAATAACGCCCATACATATGTCCTATCTGATAACCAAAAAAGAACTTTAAGTTATCCGCAAATGTCGGTGTTTCGTTCGGCCCCAAGCCCAAATATTCGCGATAATATTCGGGATGGCCTCCTTTATCGCTATAGATCCGCGGAAATATGGTTTCTCGATCGTAACTATATACCGGATTACGTTTAGCAACTACATATTTAGACCCATCCTTACGATACACTTTCTTGCCGTCCTCTACTCCTGTTGGGCGGGCGTCAAAGAATTTCCCCTTAAAAAGAGGTTCATCACCATATTGCTCCCTGTTCAAATAACTAAGGAACGAAAACGCATTGTCCGGATCACTATTATTTAACGTAGGGTCAGCTTTTGCCCGAATCATAATCATAGCAAAAGAACTATATCCCAAAATAATAAACGCCGTACTGATCATGGCTATGTTTAAGACATATTTCTTATTTTTAGTTGAATAGTAAATCCCATAGGTAAGTCCACCGACAAGCAATAGGATAAAAAATGCAAGTCCGGAGCCAAAGCCTAAACCGAGCGTATTCACGAAAAACAGATCAAAATAAGCCGCAATTTTAACGGAATATTGAATCACCCCCCAAAGGATAAAACCTAATATGACGACACCTACAGCTAATGCTTTTAAAATACCTGGACCCGTACTTTCTTTTGTTTTGCGAAAATAAATAACCAGTGCAATAGCCGGAATAACCAACAAATTCAGCAAATGCACCCCAATGGACAGTCCCATAACGTATGCTATGAGGATAAGCCATTTATCGGCTTGCGGCTCGTCGGCCCGTGCCTCCCATTTTAATATAGCCCAGAATACAACAGCGGTACAGAGTGAAGACATGGCATAGACTTCCGATTCTACTGCGGAGAACCAAAATGTATCCGTAAAGGCGTATGCCAACGCTCCCACCGCACCGGACGCCATGATTAAAAACGATTGCGGTTGACTCACCTCGGCATCGCGAGAAGTACCAACGAATACTTTACGTGCCAAAGCTGTAATTGTCCAAAATAAAAACAGAATAGTTAGACCACTACATACGGCAGAGCCAATATTCATCCAAAATGCAATGCGAGTAGTATCGCCCATGGCCAAATTGGAAAAAATATTTTGTATCATGAGAAACAATGGTGCCCCAGGCTGATGCACGATCTGCATTTTATACGCCGAGGCGATAAATTCCCCACAATCCCACCAACTCACCGTGCGCTCTACCGTCATGACATACATTATCGTCGCGATGATCGCACATATCCATCCCAAAAGGTTATTAATCTTCTTGTAATCCATTCTATACTAGATAAGGTTATTCTAAAATATGCTCCGAAAATAAGGAATACAAACCGACTATTAAATATTATTTGCACATTTTAACGAAGTTTGTTACAAACAACAGGACTACAAGTGGTGCAACAACAGTAGACTAAAAAATATTTCGTTGAGAATCAGTCTGGATATAGGAATTTAGACATTTTTTTTTGTAAGTTTTAAAAACTGACGTATATTTGCATCGTCAAAACGGAAACAAGCTGTTTCGACAAAAGTTTGTCCCATAGTATAAGGGTAGTACAAGTGATTTTGGTTCATTTAGTCTTGGTTCGAATCCAGGTGGGACAACAAAAAAAGAGCGCAGATTTTGCGCTCTTTTTTTGTCTCGTCGATGGCCAACGCACCCACTCTTTCAATTTTCAGAATTATCTACGTTGTCCATTCCGTATTTCCTTAATGTAAAATTCGGCATATACCCTGACTTCTTCTTTTGTTTCTTGATAGTCAGACTTTAGATAATATTTAACAATTCTGTATTTCCCGACTTTATAATCAATCTCTTCTTTGAAAAGGTTCTTTTCATAAGTATAAAAAACCGAAGGCGAGAAGTTATAGCCTACATCCTCAAAAACTTGATCAGGCGATACTTTTACCCACTCATTATTTTCATAACGCTCAATCCAATAATGCAATCCCGCCAATATCGTTTCTCGCGTATTGTTTGTCATAGTCACTTCTACCGTCTCAGGGAGTTGGGAGAGATCGAAAACATTCGGTTTCACCGATAAAGTTACGGTCTCTTCTTGTATTAGCGTATTACTCGATAAAAAAATCACCGAAATTATAAGCAAAATAAAGTTTTTCATATATACGCGAATAAAATTTGCTCTGATCTTTACTACAAAATTTTCAACACTCCTATTTTATCATACTCAAAAGTTACATATATTTCGTCATATCCAATTGGAATTCAAATAAAATGTTTAAATCTGAAATTTCTGTCGGCCTCAGTTTTACATTAAGGTCCGGTTTTGTCATTCTTAAGCTTTTATTATATTAAACGACCCGATTACCCAAGTTGTTATCTATCTCTAATTTCCTTAATGCTAGCTTTTTGGTATTTAGCCCCAGATTGAGGGAATCCGCACGCATGCATATCTTCAAGTATATTGTATTGTAGTTTAACCTCTTTTTTGTCCGTTTGATACTTCTCTCCAAGGTTAACAGGAAAGTAAATATTTCCATCAATCTCAATTACAAAACCACAGCCGTCAACCTTCGGGTTTCCAAAATCTAATACAGTAGCATTTATCCACTGTTCTTCTTTTTTACATCCGCTATTAAGGTGTATGTTTATGAATATCATCAAAAGTAAGTAAGCAGGTCTGAAGGTAGCTTGATTTTTCATAATATATATTTTTAATTTTATTAGTAAAGTTTTGAGTTGTTTGTCTGTAGTTGAATGTGGTTTAAACATAGTTAGTATTGGATATCTAAATACAATACTAAATTAACAGTTCTTTTTTATTTTCAACCGTTGCAGACTCCAGGATTTACAACCGCAATCTAAAAACCAAGAGAGGTCATCATCTATAAGATATTACGGTCCAGAGAAACCGTCCGTTGAAACACGTCTATGAATCTAACAAGCTAAAATAAAAATATCACCTCTTTGTATTTTTCATCAAGCTTATTTATTATTGGTTGCTTTAATGATAACCTCTCTAAATTTACTGTAGTTATTCTTTTTGGTTAGCTTAAACGGGAACGGATATAATCCAAGATTGTTTTTTAATACAATAGCCAAAAATTCAATCCACTGCCCATGATGCGTCTCTTGAATTTTTTTGAATTCATTAAAGAAAATAGTTCTTCCACCCTGTTCATTAAGCCCGTCAATAAGCGCATTTTCAAAATCCTTATTGTACTCTTTTTCCAATAACCTTTCTATGCTATGTCGACCATTCGTTAACAGTAAACCAAAACCATGAGTTGTACAATATTCAATAAGAGCTTCTAGTTTCCGATGTACTCTGGCATCCACCATTCCGGTGAAATCCTTTAGCTCGACCGTATGTTCATCTGTGAGGCTCCTATAGACTCATCCCCGACTAAAACAAAAAAAGCCCGACTTTCGTCGAGCTTTTGTCGGGGTGGCAGGATTCGAACCTACGACCTCCACATCCCAAATGTGGCGCGATACCGGGCTACGCTACACCCCGAAAAGGCATCACCTTTTTTGTGTGGCACAAATATACGGCATATTTTATTACTGTCAATACTTTATTTAAGATTATTTCCTAACCAGCTCATTGATTGCATGATAATCCTATTTCCTCTTCTTTGTTTTCAGAAAAAGCCCTTAAACATCGCCCAATCTCATAACAACAGAAATCTTCCAGACACCTTTCTGATTTCCTCGCGACGTCCAAAAGAAAAATCACAATATGAAATAAAAATATTTTTTCTATTTTTGCACCCGCCTATCAAAAAAGCATTTACAATAGGTTTTTAAAAAAGTATTTTTTTATTTAAAATAAAAGCTGTAATATTGCATTCCGATTTTTTCAGGATAAAATCGTTTAATAATTACTCGAAATCATGGATTTAGTAAAATTTGTAGAAGAACAAGCGGTAGTGAAAAATGAAATCCCCGCTTTTAAAGCAGGAGATACCATCAGCGTTCATTATAAAATTCGCGAAGGAAATAAAGAGCGTGTTCAGGTGTACCAAGGTGTAGTTATCCAGTTAAACAGCGAAGGTACTAACGCGACTTTTACCGTTCGTAAAATCTCTAACGGTGTAGGTGTTGAACGTATTTTCCCTGTGAATTCACCTAACATTCAAAAAATAGAAGTTAATAGCGTTGGTAAAGTTCGTCGTGCTAAATTATTCTATTTACGCGGTCTTACCGGTAAAGCTGCGCGTATCAAAGCAAAACGTGTATAACAAAACCAATGCTTCAAGAAATAAAAAAAGCCGTTATTAATGTAGCGGCTTTTTTTATACCCTTTCTAATTCTCCAAGCCACTCACGATATGCATAGTACATCCAACAAATAATGCGTTAGGGTTTTTTATGCTTTAATTTCCGTTAGTATCGGAAAAAAACTTATCTTTGTATCCCGTACATAAAGCAGATTTAAAGCCGTATTTAAGGCTTGAAATAGTTGAAATTCCATTATTGCTATGAGTAAATATATCTTCGTTACGGGCGGCGTAACCTCGTCGTTAGGAAAAGGCATTATCGCTGCTTCCTTGGCCAAACTTCTACAAGCTCGGGGGCTTAAAGTGACTATCCAAAAATTTGACCCCTACATCAACATCGATCCAGGGACGTTGAACCCATACGAACACGGAGAATGCTATGTTACTGAGGATGGAGCTGAAACCGATCTAGATCTAGGCCATTACGAAAGATTCCTAAATGTTCCTACCTCACAAGCCAACAACGTCACAACGGGAAGAATATATCAACATGTTATCGATCAAGAACGCGCAGGGGCTTATTTAGGCAAAACCGTTCAAGTCGTACCACATATCACCGATGAAATTAAGCGTCGAATGCAACTCCTAGGACAAACGGGAGAATATGACATCGTTATAACAGAACTAGGTGGTACAGTAGGCGACATAGAATCACTTCCGTTCATTGAAGCAGTAAGACAATTGCGTTGGGAACTTGGCAATAGTGATTCTTTGGTAATACACCTCACACTCGTACCTTATTTAGCAGCTGCGGGGGAATTAAAGACTAAACCCACTCAACATTCCGTAAAAACGCTTTTGGAATACGGTATACAACCCGACATTCTCGTGTGCCGTACGGAGCATAAACTAACGCACGATATCAGAAAAAAACTTGCCCAATTCTGTAACGTCAATATCAATGCTGTAGTAGAATCCATTGATGCACCTACTATATACGATGTACCATTGAACATGCTTAAGGAGCAATTGGACAAAACAGCTTTAGCAAAACTGAAGTTATCTAACAAGAACGAACCGGATTTAGAAAACTGGAAAACGTTCTTAGGCAAACTCAAAAATCCAACAAGTGAGGTATGCATAGGCCTAGTCGGTAAATATGTTGAACTTCCCGACGCTTACAAATCGATCACGGAGGCTTTTATCCATGCAGGTGCGATGAATGAGACCAAGGTAAAAGTTAAGTACATTGCCGCAGAAAGCATAAACGACGAAAACGTAGTCGAGAAATTGAAAGATCTTGCGGGTGTTTTGGTTGCCCCTGGTTTCGGCGAACGTGGATTAGATGGCAAACTGAGCGCTATTAAATATGTACGAGAGAACAAGATCCCATTCTTTGGTATCTGCTTGGGTATGCAATGCGCTGTCATCGAATTTGGAAGAAATGTGCTTGGACTGAAAAAGGCGAACAGCTTTGAGATGAACGAAAAAACACCTCACCCTGTTATTAACTTAATGGAAGAGCAAAAATCCATTACCGATATGGGGGGCACCATGCGCCTGGGAGCATACGCCTGCGAAATCAAAAAAGGCACAAAAGCCTATTCTATTTATGGCAAGACCAAAATATCCGAACGGCACAGACACCGCTACGAGTTTAACAATGCGTATCTAAAACAATATGAAGAAGCCGGTATGATCGCTTCCGGAAAAAATCCGGAAACTGGACTGGTTGAAATTGTCGAATTGAAAAATCATCCGTTCTTCGTAGCAGGACAATTTCATCCGGAGTTAAAATCGACCGTAGCAAATCCTCACCCACTTTTTGTTAGCTTTGTAGCCGCTGCGATAGCCTATAAAAAAAGCTAAGGCATACTTATAATATATAATTTGAAAATTAAAAAATAAAAAATGGATAGAAATACCCTCATTGGATTAGTGCTGATTTTCGGAATCCTGGCAGGCTCTTTTTATTTGATGAAACCTACGGAGCAAGAGCTTAAGCAAGAACAAAGACTTCAGGATTCATTAAAAAGAGTTAGAGAAGGCCTTCCTCCAACGACAGACACGTTAAGCGCTAGTTCGCCATCAACAATAGACACTGCTGAAATCTCGAATAAGCCGTTTGGTAACGCTCGGCTAGGAGAAGAGCAGATAGTCACGCTTGAAAACGAGTTAATTATTGCCAAGATAAGTTCTAAAGGTGGACAAGTCAGATCTGTTCAGTTAAAGAACGAAACAAATTATGACGGAAAACCGCTCATGATTATTGACGAGGGTCAGAACCAATTTGGCTTTGTTTTCAAAGCAAATGGAGAAAACATCAATACCGGTGACTTGAACTTCACGGCACAAAGTGGTGATATTTCAGTCACAGGAGAATCTACACAATCGATAGGCTTTAGATTAAACTATAGTGAAACCCAATATCTCGAGTACACGTATACGATTAAAGGTAACGATTACAACGTAGGCCTCGATGTCAAAGCCGTGGGCATCCAAAACCTCATGGACGTTAAAACCAGCTCCATCGGATTGAATTGGGAAACCACCTTGCTCCGAAAAGAACGGAATGCAAAATCTGAACGCGAACGGTCAACGATATTTTATAAAGAACTTGCCGGAAATGTCGACAACCTTTCCGAAACGAGTGACGACAAAGAGAATATCGAGGAAAAATTAAGCTGGATTGCGTTCAAACAGCACTTCTTTTCTGCCGCGCTAACGTCGAGTCAACCGCTAAATAACACAGAACTAACTGTAGCTTTCGATTCAAATGACGGCATCATAAAACACTACAAAGCGGCTGCAGATTTGGATTTCTCCGCACAAAAAGACAACCATTACACGTTCAATTTCTTTTTCGGCCCCAATCAATATAAAATACTAAAAGCACACGGCGATGATTTCGAGAAAATCATTAAAATGGGCTGGGGACCTATGGGCTGGATAAATAAGTTTATCACTGTACCTATTTTTGATGTTCTTGACGGCCTCCATTTGGGTTACGGTGTTATTATATTAATATTAACACTTATCTTGAAGGGTGTATTATTTCCGTTGACTTACAAATCTTACAAGTCAATGGCGAAAATGCGCGTATTGAAGCCGCAAATCGACGAAATTAAAGAGAAAGTAGGTGACGACAACCCTATGCTACTTCAGCAGGAAACCATGAAACTGTATAAGCAAGCCGGTGTAAATCCGCTAGGTGGGTGTCTGCCTCTATTATTACAGATGCCTTTTACACTCGCTTTCTTCTTTTTCTTCCCGAATCTATTTGAACTAAGAGGCGAAAGTTTCCTTTGGGTAAAGGATTTATCAACGTATGATGCACCGATTACTTTTTCTCCGATTTTCGGAATCGGCCACATCTCTTTTATGTGTGTACTCATGACGTTGACTACATTATTGACAACATGGTATAACAATGCGACATCGGGTGCTGCTGCCAACAACCAAATGAAATATATCGGGTACTTTATGCCTTTGATATTCTTCTTTGTGTTGAACAGCTTCCCTGCAGGATTAAACTACTATTATTTCTTGTCGGCAGTCTTGACATTCCTCACGCAGTTTATTATCCGTCAATTTATCGACGATGATAAGATATTGGCGAAAATTGAGGAACATAAGAAGAATCCGAAAGCGGCTAAGAAATCATCTTTCCAACAAAAAATGGAAGAAATGATGCGCCAACAACAAGCACAACAGCAAAACAAAAAGAGATAAAAAAGAAAAGCCCGAGCAATACTCGGGCTTTTCTTTTTTATTTAGATGGTTTTTCGAATCCGTCTTTTTCTGCTTTTTTTGCCATTTCCTCTACACGTTTTTTAGTATCGGGATGGGAAGAGAAAAGCTTTTTAGTCAAGCCTCCTTCCGAAGTATCTCCAGATAACTCAAGTAAGCGCTCGAAAGACATGGACATATACCAAGGGTTCACACCATTATCTTTTAAAAACTTATACCCATAATCATCCGCTGCACTCTCTTGCTTGCGTGAAAAACTCATATTTGCCACCTGTTCGCCGAGTTCGCCTAATTGCGAATTTGATAGGGCACCCGCTCCTCCTCCTTGTGAAGATACACCGTCTTTCAGCGCCGAAGTCATCAAGGCATTTTTGAAGGCATCCCGCGAATCCATGTTTTTCACATGTCCTATTTCATGTCCGATAACGCCAAGGACCTCCTGATCATCCATCTCCTGCATCAACCCAGCACATACGCGTACGCTTCCGTCTGCACAGGCAAACGCGTTGACGTCTCGCACAAGATATACTTTAAAATTTAGGTCAAGACCATCGTAGTTGCTCAAATTCTCCGTTAGCTTTTTCAAGCGTACCGCAAACTCATGATCGTCTGGTGCTACAGGATTATTTTGATCCATCCACTGGATATATTCTTTTGTATAGTTGATAACATCCTCATTGGAGAGGGTGACAGCCTGTACAGCTTTCGTAGCTGCTCCAATTGATTTCGTGTTAATCTTAATTTGGCCGAAAGCGACCGAAGTGAACATCAATACTGACGCACCTAATAAAATTCGTTTGTAAACCATAAGTTTGATATTTTAGTCTTTTTTAACCTTATAATACGATTAATCTTCCCGTTCTTTGTAACAAAAACAAGACCAAAACATATATCTCCCTTACACAAATGCACTTATTCCGGTAATACTTCTTCCGACAATAAGAGAATTAATTTCTTTTGTACCCTCATACGAATAAATAGCTTCCGCATCCGCTAGGAAACGAGCGACGTTATACTCTAACAATATCCCATTTCCTCCCATTACTTCACGCGCCCTTGATACAATATCTCGTGTGCGCAAAGTACAAAAGACTTTAGCTAAAGAAGCGTGTTCGTCTTTCAATTTGCCTTCATCTTGCAACTCTGACAAACGGAAAACGAGCGTCTGCATAGCCGTTAAATTAGAAAGCATTTCCACTAAATGATTTTGTATCAGCTGAAATGATGCAATGGGTTTCCCGAACTGCTTACGTTTTAACGTATAATCCAATGCGTTTTCATAAGCACCACGGGCACAACCGACCGCCATCCACGCTACTCCTGCACGCGTCATCTGCAATACCTTAGCCGTATCCTTAAAGCTATTCGCAAGTGGCAAGCGATCGGCTTCCTGTACCAAACAGTCTGTTAACGTAATCAGCCCATTTTGCACAATACGTAATGCCATTTTACCCTTTATTTTCTCCACCATAAAACCCGGATTCTCCTTACGTACGATAAATCCTTTTACTTGGTTATCATCCACATCCCGAGCCCAAATAATGGTCATATCGGAGAATGTGGAATTGCCGATCCATTTCTTTTGGCCGTTTAGCACCCATCCTTCGGCCGTCTTACGGCAAGTCGTAGTTAGACCACCTGCTGTTCCCGACCCTACTTCTGGCTCTGTCAATCCAAACGCCCCAATTTTCTCCAATCGCTGCATTTTGGGCAACCACTCACTCTTTTGCTCTTCGGAACCACACATATAGATAGAACCCATTGCCAATCCACTTTGAACCCCCAGAAATGTTGCAATAGACGGATCTATTCTCCCAAATTCTGCAGCTATTATGCCATCCATTAACGAAGTACCACCCGCACAGCCATATCCCTCATAAACATATCCGCATACGTTCAACTCCGCTAATTTGGGAATAATTTCAAAGGGAAATTCATCATGCAACCAATATTTATTTACAATAGGCTTAATTTCACGCTCTAAAAAATCTCTTACCTTCAACTGTAAATTTCGGTCATCTGTAGATAACTTGGCTTCTACAGCATAAAAGTCTGCATTAATTTCAGGTGCTTCGCGTTTTTTAACACCACCTGTTAACATCTTCGCCATACCTTTCAACTGTTCCTCGCTCATTTTAGACATCCCTGCCATAAGTGTTGGAATATCGACTTTCTTAGATAGTGCATCCAGTTGCGCTAAGTCGACGTGTTTCAACAATTGAAGTATATTTTTTAGCTTTTTTATCATGTTCAGTTATTTGGGTACCCTCCATTGTAACACTTTTTTTATGAAAAATGTTTTTTATTGTTGTTTTTCAGCAAAACACCATTATATTTGCGCCGGCTTTTAAAAAGGACTATATAGAGAAACGTTCAGTTTTTTCTACTTTTTGTAAAAACATAGGTTACCTTTTATAATTGCTGGTATTAAAGTGTAAATAAACAAATTTGTTTCAATATAAAATAGAAAATTAAAAAATGAAAAATTTATTCAAATTCGGATTTTTAGGTCTAGCTTTAACAATTGCATTCGCTTCTTGTGGCGGTCAGCAAACTACAACTGAAGAAACTACTGATTCTTTAGCTGAAGGTATCGAAAACCAAACTGAGCAAGTTGCTGATTCTTTGGAAAACGTAGCTGATTCAGTTAGAGCTGAAGGTGATTCTATCGCTGATTCTTTGGAAAACGTTCAGTAATCCGAACAGTATTAAAAAATACGTCAAAACCCACACAATTGTGTGGGTTTTCTTTTTTCCGAAAGTGCTAGTTTTCGAGTTTTTCTTATTTTTGTCCCTAGTTTAATCCTGTCCTGAAGGACAGCTATTTAATTTTAACTTTATTTTTCGTGATCATGAGCTTATCATCCCTAACTGCCGTATCGCCTATCGACGGACGTTACCATAATAATACAAAAGAACTTGCTAATTATTTTTCGGAATTTGCGTTGATTAAATACCGCGTATTAGTGGAAGTAGAATATTTCATTGCGTTATGTGAGTCGGGGGTTCCACAGTTGTCACATTTTGATGGTTCTCTTAACGAACGTCTTCGTGATATCTACAAAAATTTTTCGTCGGAAAATGCGCAATGGATCAAGGATACCGAGAAAGTAACCAACCATGATGTTAAGGCCGTAGAATACTTCCTAAAAAATGAATTTGAAAAACTAGGATTGCATGATTCACTCGAATTCATTCATTTCGGATTGACCTCACAAGATATCAACAACACCGCTATTCCCTATTCTTGGAAAGAAGCTTTAAGCCAAATCTATCTTCCAAACATCCAAGAATTAACGGAAGAGCTGAAATCACTTGCCGAGCAATGGAAGGATATACCTATGTTGGCCAGAACGCATGGACAACCCGCCTCACCTACACGCTTGGGAAAAGAAATTAAAGTTTTCATTGAACGAATAGAAAAGCAACTCGAGTTGTTACAGCAAATACCTCTTTCCGCTAAATTTGGTGGCGCCACCGGAAACCTTAATGCGCATCACGTAGCGTATCCGGCTACGGATTGGGTGGCGTTCGGTAATAATTTCGTAAATGAAAAGCTCGGTTTGTCTCGTTCCCAAACGACTACCCAAATCGAACACTATGACAATTTTGCAGCAAGTTGTGATACTTTCAAACGTATCAATAATATCTTGATCGACCTCTGTCGGGATATGTGGACATATATCTCTATGGAGTATTTCAAACAAAAAATAACTGTAGGACAAATCGGGTCATCCGCTATGCCGCATAAAGTAAACCCTATTGATTTTGAAAATGCAGAAGGGAATCTAGGTATAGCTAATGCTTTATTTGAGCATCTAGCGGCAAAACTTCCTATTTCACGTTTGCAACGTGATCTGACCGATTCAACAGTACTGCGCAATATTGGCGTTCCTTTTGCGCATACCATTATCGCGATCAAATCCACTATTAGAGGATTAAGAAAACTCATTCTTAATGAAACTGCGCTTCAGGCGGATCTAGAGAACAATTGGGCAGTCGTAGCAGAAGCTATTCAAACGATATTGCGAAGAGAAGGCTATCCCAAACCTTATGAGGCACTGAAAGATCTAACCCGCACCAATACACATGTAACGCAGGAAACGATCGCAACTTTCGTCGATGGATTGAATGTGAGTGAAGAAATTAAGGCAGAAATCAAAGCGATTTCTCCGAGCAACTATACCGGTATCGTACGATAAGCTTTGACGTCAAAATGACCTGCATTGGCTTATTTTTGGCGTATATTTGTCAACTATTATAGATTACAGGAAATATGGCAACAATTAATGTATATACAGAATCGACTCCCAACCCTTCTACCATGAAGTTTTTGGTCAATAAATTATTGATTAACGGTAGTCTGGATTATCCCGACCGGGAAAAAGCGCAAGAATCTGATTTTGCCAGAGAGCTATTTAAATTCAACTTTGTAGAAGGCGTCTTTTTCGCAAGTAATTTTGTAACCGTCACAAAGAGCGAAGGAGTAGAATGGCCAGATATTGAGCCTTTGCTAAAAGATTTTGTTAAAGGAGCGGTCGAATCGGAATTGGCTGTTAAGCCAGTCGAACATTCCGAAGACGTAAACTTTGAAGGCACGGAGGTGGAAGTAAAAATCCAACAGGTTTTGCACGACTACGTTCGCCCGGCAGTGGAACAGGACGGAGGTGCTATTGCGTATAGATCATTTGATAACGGTGTCGTCACGGTAGAACTACGTGGTTCTTGTAGCGGCTGTCCATCCTCCACCATTACCTTAAAAGCCGGTATTGAAGGCTTGTTGAAAAGAATGGTGCCAGAAGTAGAAGAAGTGGTCGCTGAGGCGTTATAATACCATATTAAAAAAGCAGAAAAGGGGAGATTGTAAGATCTTCCCTTTTTTAGTTGCGCTTTTTATCAGCTACTCTGCTAAAAATCATTAACTTTATAGCCAAAATAACCGAAACATTATATTTCAAAAATGAGTGCAGATATCAACAAACTAGAACAGATCGCTTCACAGGTAAGACGTGACATCGTTCGTATGGTGCATGCTTGCCAATCCGGACACCCGGGTGGTTCGCTTGGTTGTACGGACTATTTTGTAGCGTTGTACTTCTATGCGATGAAAAATGATCCTTCCTTCAATATGGATGGCATCGGAGAAGATTTATTTTTCTTATCAAACGGACATATTTCTCCCGTTTTCTATAGTACACTAGCCCGTGCGGGATACTTTCCCGTAAGCGAACTTAGTACGTTTAGAAAAATTGATTCCCGTCTTCAAGGCCACCCGACCACACACGAAGGGCTACCCGGCATCCGTATCGCGTCAGGATCGTTGGGACAAGGTCTATCTGTTGCTATCGGCGCTGCTCAAGCCAAGAAATTGAATAAAGACAATAGTTTGGTATATGTGTTAATGGGTGATGGCGAGTTGCAGGAAGGACAGGTATGGGAAGCCGCTTTGTATGCTCCACATAATAAAATGGACAATATTATTGCCGCGGTGGATTATAACGGCGCGCAAATTGACGGACCTACCGAACAGGTATTATCACTCGGAAATCTCCGTGCAAAATGGGAAGCTTTTGGCTGGGATGTCATGGAAATAGAAAAGGGAAATGATATGACGTCGGTAATCCAAGGTTTAGATGAAGCAAAATCGCGCACAGGTAAGGGTAAACCTGTCATGATACTATTGCATACAGAAATGGGTAACGGTGTAGATTTCATGATGGGGTCGCACAAATGGCATGGTATTGCCCCTAACGACGAACAATTAGCATCCGCATTAGCACAGAATGCAGAAACCTTAGGAGATTATTAATTGCATATAATGAAAAAATACACATATACAGAATCAAAAGATACTCGTTCTGGCTTCGGCGCAGGTCTATTAGAAGCTGGCAGACAGAATGAAAACGTAGTGGCACTTTGTGCCGATTTGATCGGATCGTTAAAAATGAACGATTTTATCAAGGAGTTTCCCGAACGCTTCTTTCAGATTGGAATTGCGGAAGCTAATATGATGGGAATTGCGGCTGGCTTGACTATCGGCGGCAAGATTCCTTTCACGGGTACATTTGCTAACTTTTCAACAGGTCGCGTATACGACCAAATCAGACAATCCATAGCCTACTCGGATAAAAATGTGAAGATATGTGCCTCGCATGCCGGATTGACGTTAGGAGAAGATGGCGCGACACATCAAATATTGGAAGATATTGGATTGATGAAGATGCTTCCTGGGATGACCGTTATTAATCCTTGCGATTTTAATCAGACGAAAGCGGCTACCTTAGCCTTAGTTAACCACGAAGGACCTGTTTACCTACGTTTCGGACGTCCGGTTGTACCTAATTTTACTCCTGCCGACCAAGAATTTGAAATCGGTAAAGCGATCATGTTAAATGAGGGCACAGATGTAACGATCATTGCTACAGGACATTTGGTTTGGGAGGCAATCCAGGCAGGTGAGGAATTAGAGAAGCTAGGTATTAACGCGGAGATTATCAACATCCATACGATCAAACCTTTGGATGAGGAAGCCGTGTTAAAATCTATTACCAAAACAGGATGTGTAGTTACGGCGGAAGAACACAACCGTCTGGGCGGCCTAGGTGATAGCGTAGCGCAACTTTTAGCAACAAAGAAACCGACTCCTCAAGAATATGTGGCCGTCAACGATAGTTTTGGCGAATCGGGTACACCGGCACAGCTGATGGAAAAATATGGCCTTAATGCAGCTTCTATCGTAGCAGCAGCAAGAAAAGTAATCACTAGAAAATAGTTGAGAAGAATAAATGGAAGACGCCTTAATTATATCAAAATTTGCTGATGAAAGCACACGCGAAGAGGCGTTTGGCTATTTACTCAAAAAATACCAACAAAAAATATATTGGCATGTTCGTCGGATGGTTATTGACCATGACGACGCGGATGATGTCGTACAGGATATATTCATCAAAGTTTGGCGAAATCTCGAAAAATTCCGAGAAGACTCCCAACTTTACACTTGGCTGTACCGTATAGCCACGAATGAATGTATTACTTTTCTAAATAGAAAAAAACAAAAGCAGAACTTGTCATTGGACGACGACAGTTCTGCTTATTTAGCAGAAACGCTAACGGAAGGAAGCTATTTTAATGGTGACCAAGCACAAATGAAACTGCAACAGGCACTTTTAACTCTTCCGGACAAACAACGGTTGGTATTTAATATGAAATATTTCGAGGATCTCAAATATGACGAAATATCAGAGATCCTAGGCACGAGTGTCGGAGCATTAAAAGCCTCTTATCATCTGGCAGTAAAAAAAATAGAGCACTTTTTTACATCACATGATTAAACCCTAACCGGGTTTTCGACTCTAAACAAGTGACTATGAAGGAAGACAATACATATTACGATGGAATGGATGGTTTAAACCTACCGGGATCATTACGTGTAAATCCCTTTGTGGTACCTGAAAATTATTTTGATCAACTCTCTTCTTCTGTCTTGTTTCAAGTACGCCTAGTGGGGTTATCAAACTTAGAAAAAACGGGATTCAGCGTACCAGAATCCTACTTTTCTCAATTAACAGACAATATTCAGCTTCACATAAAAATGGAGCAGTATAAAGAGGCTGTGCATGAAGAATGGGACACCCCTAAAGGATATTTTGAAGATTTATCGGATAAGATTCTGTCTCAAACAAGAATAGAAAGCGTTGTAAAGCAAGAAGAGTTCGATGTTCCGATGGGCTATTTTGAAAGTCTGTCTGAGCGCATTCAAACTAACATATTTGAAGATAAACTGAAACAGCAGATATCTGCTGATGGTTTTACAGTTCCAAAAGATTATACTGGAATACTGAAGGATAAGATTGTTGCACAAACGACGGGAAAAGAAAGACAAAAAACCATCGTGCGTAGACTGAACTTCAACAAGTGGATTCAGTATGTGGCTGCGGCCTGTGTTGCCTTAGTAATTGGAATCGCTTCATACAATAGTATAAACAACGGGAGTATAAACAATGGAGCTCAAGCGAGTTTCAGCGAATCACATTTGTCTTCTATTCCCGATGACGAGATTATTAATTATCTAAGTGCTTTGAATGATAGTCATGATATTCTTTATATCATGGAGTGTATGAATCATTCCCACGATGCTGAAGGGATTTGTACGCATGTAAAGGAAAATGATATTGAAGACTATTTAAATTACGCGTTATAATGTTACGTTTTAAACATTTATTTGTCACAATCAGTGCAGTTATATTCTGTATATTGTCAGCGGGTGCACAGCCTCGTGATTCCAAACGATTTGCGGCGATTGAGAGTGAAAAGATTGCCTATATCACGAAAGAGCTTAATTTAACACCCGCTGAAGCACAACGTTTCTTCCCGATTTACAATCAATATAGTAAAGATGTATGGGCTATCCGATCGCAGAAAAAAGAAAATACCCAAACACCTTCTCCGAAGGGAGTGAACTCTTTTAATAGAACGGAAAAACGGGATGTGCTCTCTTATGATGCCAAAGAGTTGGATATCAAAAAGGAATATAGAAAAAAGTTTGCTGAAGTAATCGGTTCCGCCAGGGCGTCTCAGTTTTTCGAAGTTGAACAAAACTTCCGAGAACTGCTTTACAAGGAATTACAAAGGAGAAACCGTTAGTTCGTGATCCGTGTTTCGTCACTATTGACTAGTTTCGAATCACGAGAAACGAGCTAAAAACCTGCCGGCTGGCGAACTCAATATAGCAACAGCAAGGTTTCTGATTATTATACACTGTCCACTGATTACTGTCTACTAAAACATGATTAGCAACAGAGAACTCTTTCTTAAAAATACAGCTCAAACATCTTCATCTCCTCGTTTATTCGAGATTGTAAAAGCGGAAGGTGTATATTTATATGGCCCCAATGGTGAGCGTTATTTAGATCTTGTATCGGGTTTTAACGTCAGCAACATTGGACATCGACACCCCGAAGTACTAGCAGCTATACAACAGCAGTTGGAAAAATATCTCCATGTTACCGTATACGGTGAATTTGTACAGGCACCACAGGTGCAGTTTGCCACTGCTTTACTTACGACGCTACCTCCTTCATTCGGTTCCGTTTACTTGACGAATAGCGGAGCGGAAGCGGTCGAAGGTTCCATGAAAATCGCGAAGAAGTATACCGGACGTCGACAGATTATCGCTGCTGAAAAAGCATATCATGGCAGTACACAGGGAGCATTAAGTCTAATCGGCAACCCAGCATATCAAGAGGCCTATGCTCCACTACTCCCCGAAATAGAATTTATCCAGTTCAATAACATAAGCAGTTTAGACATTATCACAAACCAAACCGCTGCGGTTATCGTGGAAGCCATCCAAGGAGAGGCCGGCGTGCGTGTTCCGTCTACGGAATTTATGCAGGCTCTCCGTAGGAAATGTGACGATACGGGTGCTATTCTGATTTTTGATGAAATACAAACGGGTTTCGGAAGGACAGGCAAAATGTTCGCTTTTGAACATTTTGGAATTGTACCGGATGTCTTAATGTTAGCAAAAGGTATCGGAGGCGGTATGCCGCTCGGTGCATTCATTGCGCGAAAAGAAATTATGGACGTCATCAAGGACAATCCTATGCTGGGGCATATCACCACTTTCGGAGGCCATCCGGTAAGCTGTGCTGCAGCATTAGCTTCTTTGCAGGTCATCCAAAATGAAAACTTACTGGATACGGTGGAAACAAAAGTAGCTTTGTTCCGCAAAGAGTTGAACCATCCTAAAATAAAAGAGATTAGAGGGATAGGGTTAATGATGTGTCTGCAATTGGAAACCTTTGAACAGGTATATCAAGTGAGTAGCTTTTGTGCGGAACACGGCGTCATGATCGATTGGTATCTGCATTGTGAAACCGCGTTACGCGTAGCCCCACCACTCACGATATCGGAAGCGGAAATAAAACGTGCTTGTGAAATAATACGGCAAGGTGTTGAAAAATTCGCGTGAAAAGCCTAACTTGGTTTTATAAACCTTCGTTTTATATGGAAACAAGAAGAAAATTCTTAACAAAAAGTCTCCTTACCTTAGGAGCTGCCACTATAGGCACCAAAGCGTTATTTGCAGCAGAAAATAATCTGGCAAAAAATGAAAAGTTACGCATACAACAAAATGATGTTATCTTATTTCAGGGTGATTCTATTACCGATGCGGGACGGAAACGGGATAATTTAAAACCAAACGACACCATCGCCTTTGGTCATGGATATGCGATGATGGCTGCCGCTACGTTACTAAATAAATATGCTGATAAAAACATTCAGGTCTATAACCGGGGTATCAGCGGAAATAGAGTACCAGACCTTATCAGCAGATGGGATACCGATGCCATTCAACTTCGCCCAACGATATTAAGCATACTTATCGGTGTAAACGATTTCTGGCGTACCATCGATAGGGGTGCGCAAAATACACCGCAGCAATATAAACAGCAATATCAGCAATTATTGGATACCACGTTAAAACAACTTCCACAAGTTAAATTGATTATCGGCGAACCGTTCGGTGTGAAAGATGTAAAACATGTAACAGATGCCTGGTATCCCGATTTTCTAGGTTATCAACAAGCGGCAAAAGAAATAGCAAAAGAATATAACGCTATATTCCTGCCTTATCAATCCGTGTTCGACAAAGCGGCAAGCCGCGGTTCTGGTGATTATTGGACAACAGATGGTGTACATACTTCGTTAGCGGGTGCAAACCTTATGGCGGAAGCCTGGTTAAGTTTGATTAAATAATAATTTTTAGGGTAGGCCTTATTCCTGCCCTAAAAATCACTATTCCAATAATACAACCCATCCCGCAAAACAATCTGCTCTTGATCCAGCAGCAATCGGATCACGTGTAACTTCGTATCATCGTCGCCAAGCGTTAATTCATCAACAAGATGCTTCACCTCTTTTTCGCCCGCCAATAATACGGTCTTTATTTCTTCCTGTAATTTCTCGTGTATATCTTCACGATGCTGACGCACCAAACATAAATCACAAATACCACAAAATATCACTTCTTTCTCCCCAAAATAAGTTTGCAACGCTATGCTTCGACAATCCTTCGTGTCAAGAAAAGCATAAATAGCTTTTATTTGTTGTTCCTTAATATGCCTTCTCTCCTCGATAAAAGATGTATCAATAAAGAGGTGCTTATAATCTACACGCGCTTGAAGAAATTCTAGTTGCGGAGCATCTGTTTTAGGAAGATAGGAAGCTATTTCCAATTGTTGGAGTCCCCGCAACATATTCACGATGTTATCATACGAAACCTTAAGCTTTTTCGCCAGTTCATATTCGTTCAACGCAATATAAAAATCGAATGCGCCACCTGTTGTACGCAAAATCAATTTTATGAGCGGATCATATTTCGCAGACTGCACCTGAAATTTATAAAGCTCTTGATAATCAATTTCAAACTTAAATCGCGAGGGAATAAAAACAGCTTCAGATACGGCAATCCACCCATCTCTTTCCAAAAACTTCAACGCACTCAATGTCGGGAGAACATCTATTTTATAGCGTTTGCAGAAATCGACAACGTCAAAATCAAAAAAAAGTCCTTTCCCTGCACCGTAAGCGATCTGGAAGTAGTTTCCAAGATAATGATAAACCTGCTGAATAAATTGTATCGGTGGAAAACCAGCTATAAAATTATCCCACAATTTTTCGCGATCCGCCTGTTGATACATCAGTACTGGAAATGCCTTCTTTCCGTCGCGACCTGCCCGGCCCGCTTCCTGGTAATAAGCCTCCAACGAATCGGGAATATCCAGATGCAATACAAATCGCACATCCGGTTTATCGATTCCCATCCCAAACGCATTGGTCGCGACGATGACACGCACCCGATTTTCCATCCAGCTGTCCTGCTTTTGTGAACGTGTTTGTGCATCCAATCCGGCATGATAAAAATCTGCTGGTACGCCGTGGTTGATTAAATATTGTGCCACTTCCTGCGTCTCACGACGATTACGGACGTAGATCACCCCCGATCCTCCAATCTTGTGAATCATGCGCAGCATCCGTCCCATCTTATCTTCCTCGGCCAATACCATATAGGCTAAATTTTCCCTTCGGAAGCTTTTTTGAAATACTTCGCCTCCTACGAAATGTAATTTGTCTTGAATGTCATCAACGACACGTGGCGTCGCAGTAGCCGTCAATGCCAAAAAAGGTGTGCTTGGGTGAATCTCACGCAACTTCGCCAATTCCAAATAAGCCGGGCGAAAATCATACCCCCATTGCGAAATACAGTGTGCTTCGTCGATAGCAAAAAGACTCACCTTCATATAGCGTATTCGTTCTTTTACCAAATCACTATATAGACGTTCTGGCGCAAGATAAAGAAACTTGATCCGCCCGTACACACAATTATCCAAGGCAATATCCACTTCCCGATGCGACATACCTGAAAAAATAGCAACCGCTTCGATACCTTTTTTTCGTAGGTTCTGGACCTGATCTTTCATCAATGCAATAAGCGGGCTGACCACAATGCATATACCCGCCGATTGAAGTGCCGGCACTTGAAAACAAATAGACTTCCCCCCTCCCGTAGGCATTAACGCCAAGGTGTCGCGCCCCTGCAACACTGCGTTAATAATATCCTGCTGCAGTGGGCGAAAGGTCTTATATCCCCAATATTGTTCCAGTATGTCCAGACTTTTATTTTCCATGCTTCTTATCCCAAACATAAGCAAAATTATTTTTCAACACATAATAGGATAACCTTAAAGAATCCGCATTTTTTATCATCTTTGGCAAAATACTCGGTCCGTTCGACCCGTCCAATATCAAAAGTTTGATATTACTGAAATCCTTGTCATCAAGGGTGTCATAAGGAGACATGTTACGCCACAATAAAATATCACATGCCACAGGTTTCTTTTCTGTTCTGCTGCCTTCCATAATACCTAATGTCCCCATAGCCGTTTGGATCTTCATACATTGCCCTCTTTTTAACTCGGGTAGCCGGTGAAAAGTTATATCCGCTGTTCGTGTATAATGTTGAAGATCCGGTAGAACCTGCATAGCTAATCTTGGATGTTTCACACTATCCAACGTAGACACAAGAGAAACTTTACCGCAATCAATCACCGCAATGGCAACCTCCCGCCCCACATTGTACATCTTTATACCTTTATAAGAGGTATATTTTACAGACGTTACGGCAACAGAAAACACAAGTATTTCTACGGAAATGAACGTACACCATAAAAATGGTTTACGCAGACCATACCAAGTAATAAGCAGAAAAACGATGACCAATAGAAACAAAAAGAGCTGCGCCCCCGAAAAATCAATGCCTTGTGCAGTGGCAAAAGGTAAGCTCTCAATCACTTTAAGCCCACCTAGGAGAAAGCGGCTCAAATAGGTTAAACCTATTCCTAGATAGCTGTTGGCGAATAAAAAAGGACATACCGCTAATGCTATACCAACATACATCAACGTGGTAGCCGGCAGCGATACAAATAGATTCCCGAGTAGAAAATAATTCGGAAACTGATGGAAGTAATACAGTGCCAAGGGAGTTGTAAAAAGTTGCGCACTGAACGAAACCAATACCGCTTGCCATATGATACGTATCCACTTGTTGTTTATTGGAAAAGCTTTGTTCAGCAGCGGATAGAGTGTAAATAATCCTAAGACAGCCAAATAGGACAACTGAAAGCCCATATCGAAGATCATAAAGGGATCAAATAAGAGCAGACAGTACGCGGACGCGAAAAGCGAATTGAGGTTTTGATTGGAACGTTGACTCCATCCCGCTACTAACAGAAAAGAAATCATCACCCCTGCGCGCAAAATAGAAGGTGCCATTCCGGTTAATAAAACATAACCCCAAATGGAAATAAGGATCAGCGTAAATCGGATAGGCCTACCATGAGGGAAGCGATCCAAAAAACCGAACAAAAAATTCAATAGAAAGAATACCATGCCTACGTGCAGTCCCGAAACACTCAACACATGCACGGTACCAGTATTGATGAAAGCGGCTAATGTCTCCGCTTGGAAATTGGCACGATAGCCTAGGATGAGTGCCGAGCAGACCTCCAACGCTTCTCTATCTGTTATAAATTGCTCGAATTTACGGACAAAATATTGGCGTACGGCTAACGCATATGCTACTATATTATTCCCCTCCCCGCTTCCAATCAGTCGGACATCCGCCGGTTGTATATAGGCTTGATGGTAGATGTTTTTATGTGCCAGATACCTTTTATAATCGAATTGTTTAGGGTTATGGGGCGCGCGTACCTCCGTTACTTTATTACGGAAGAATAGCTTGTCGCCATAAGATAGTGTTAAATCAGACTCCTTGCTCTCCCGGGCAATACTCAACATAATTCGCCCTGTTGCCGGACTTACTTCTTTATCACGTACTATATGACGAATTTCTAGGGGAAAACGAATACTTCCTTCGCCATATATGGGTTCATCCATTACCACCCCTATCAAATAATTGACTTCCTGATCGACAAAATGTCGTGATTGCTGCGCAGGAAGTTCTCGTCCTATCCAAACAATACCCAACAAGAACAACAGGGTGTAAAATAGCAACGGAAAGAAAATGTGTCTCCGTCGTCGACTATATATCTCTATCCCTATTAAAAACAGAAGTATAGTTATAATACATCCGATGATAATCTGAAAAAGCAATGTTGGTAATGCTAGGTAATAGCCACAGACAATACCTATTCCGAAAAATAAAAAAGTTCTGGCAAACGGTACTTTCCGCAACGCCAGATAAGAAGATTGCCCTACCATTGATATCGGAATTGAATTTTAATTTCTGATCGGCGTGGACCCTCGCTTTGATCCAACCCGGAACCCACCGTTTCCACATCCAAATAGTGGTTTTGACTGTAACGTAGCCAGAAATCTGTTTTGCGACCGATACGATAGCGCAGGTTGATATAAGAACGACCACCTTCCCCATTATACATCGGAAATGCACTCGCATATAACACATCGTTCTCGTACGCATATAATCTAGCGTCGTACGAGTCGGTAGCAAACAGCGCTAAGCGTAAGTTTGCTTGCAGGGGCAAACGAGTAGGTTTCCAGAATACATCCTGATAAGCTAGCCATCCAAAATCAATTCTCCCATCCTTTTCATATCGTATGCCCTCTGCTCTTGACCGAATTTCCCACTTGTTGGATAATTTATACTGAAAGGCTAAACGTAACTGATCCTTAAGCACATCCACGACCTCCCTGTCGGGCGGCCTTCCGCTATTGTTTTCTTGTTTTAGCCGATGGCGATAGCGTAGGGAAACCCGCCCTATCTTATACCAAGTATACGTAAATTGAGATAGAACGTCCATTCCCGTACTTGGCTCGTCTACCCGATAACGTAACCACGGAAAGCGGAACACATCTACATAATTTACCCATTCTATTTTCCTATTGGGGTGGAACATAAATCCGGTATAGACTCCCTCTTCGTTGGTAACCGCACTTCCCTCTCCCAATGCTTGTGCAAAAACTGCATGGTAGTTCCGTTGATAATTCCGATAGTTAACGAATGTTGATACTTTCGGATGCACACTGGCGATCAAGCCATTTAGCGTTGCCCAACCCCGACCATATTCATGAGCCGTTTCGCCAAACAGATACATATTTCGAAACGTGTACTGGTAATTAATGCCTATATTGGTTAACCGGTCACCTTCAAAAGAATAGGCGTGCCGTGGAGAGCCATCATGCACAATAGCACCGTCATATTGTGTGTAAACACCTACAGCACCTAACTTTAAGCGTTTATAGCGATAGGTAACATCGATTCCCGCAACACCTTGGGTTATAGCGCGGCGATTACGAAGTTCATTGGGTGTACGATGTAATCCGGACGCCGAAATGGAACTGATGATGTAACTATCTTCTTCTGTTATGGAACGGTTCCCAGATAATTTTCGCCAGGAAACAAAAGGCGTAATTTCCCAATTATCAATTGATAAACGCGTGGCGAAACCAGAAAGATAGTTATTCTCGTTCATAGATGTATAACTTCGTAATCCTGCCCCCTGTCTAGCGCTACTCGTAATCATCGCCCCTTTGCCAAAACTCAGACCGTTCCACATAACTAGTCCTTGTCCCACTTGCAAGGCATAGTTTCCTAGCAACAATTCTTTAAATATACCGACATCTTTCACATATAGACTAACGCCGTAATGGTCAAAACCATAGCGTTGCTTTTCTCGAAAGAAAGGTTCTCCCGCATCTTTTTCCATATTGATCGCCAAGCGTACCCGATTACGGAAATTGAAACAGTAACGGAGCATATACCGGTTTGCATCCCCGAGATAACGCGATCGCGTGCTGTCCGTAATAAGGTAACCTCGTTGTTCCTGGAATATGGTACCATAGCGCAACATCAGTTGTTGCTCACTGTCATCATAAAGTTTTCGCCAAGTTAATCCCTCAAGCGTGGACGTAGAAGAGACCGTGATAAAAGGATTTAACCGTTCGATAGTCGGTAGATCAAAATGAGCAATCCCTTGCAGTTCAAGCACAGAAATAAACCTCCCTGTCTGTTCACGGTGTGCTAACAGGCTTGCAATCTGCAAAGGCGATAGAAATAAGAGCTTGGCCAATTCCTGTTCGTCTGTTTTATTTAAATCAATTGGTCGCGTATGGTAGTAACGCAGAAGCTCAAGGAATTCATCGACATCAATTTCTTCCTCCAGTTCTTCCACCAATTGTTCTACAATTTGCTCCACAACCGGGCTTTCACTCCATGTTTGGCTTTTTACCAGCGTATTATACCCCAGTAAAACAGCAATTACTAAGATAAATACAGAGGTAAAACGCATAATCTTTGAGCATTTAAAATAAACAGATAGGAATCAGGTATACATACACCCCAATGTGCAGTGTTGTCCGCCGGACTATCCGGCGGTAAAAATCTCTTTTTACGCGTCAACGCACTACTTTTCCTCTTAGATAAGAAGGATAAATAAAACTGCTGAACGGATAAATAGAGAGTCACAACGGTTAGTGGTAAACTTCTTTTCATCACAATTCATTATAATTGATAAAGTGAAAGTACAGAATATTAGATCATTATCCAATTCCAACTGTCAATCTTTTTAAAAAAGCATATTTCCTTTTGGTTTTAGCTCAAAAAACGCTATCTTTGTGTCACCAAAAAATTGCGGGGTGGAGCAGTTGGTAGCTCGTCGGGCTCATAACCCGAAGGTCATCAGTTCGAGTCTGATCCCCGCTACTAACAAAAAGCAAAGCGCGAGGCTAAGCTTAAAAAATTCAAGAAATATTGCGGGGTGGAGCAGTTGGTAGCTCGTCGGGCTCATAACCCGAAGGTCATCAGTTCGAGTCTGATCCCCGCTACTAACAAAAAGCGCTAAGGAAACTTGGCGCTT
>PJTZ01000178.1_pt1 | contig 29600 bp, 29 predicted proteins | sample 1512131 | NCBI WGS metagenome assembly PJTZ01 (sample SAMN08177679, study PRJNA422409) | Soil metagenome, whole genome shotgun sequencing project. | reverse complement strand
TTCTTCTCGCCGGACTGAATGATCCGCTGGATGAGCGGTGGGAAATCGCCAGTGATGTCCAGTTCGTAAGTGTCGAGCCGCTTGACCTGCGTATAGCCCGCACTCTCGATCCAGCCCTGATATTCCGGCCTGTCGTGGCCCATCATCACCGTGGGTGGATGATCGAAGCCAGTGACCAGCAGCCCCGGCTCTTCCCAGATGGAGAGCGAGATGGGTCCGATTGAACGGTTGACCCCCTTGGCCTTCAGCCACGCTTCGGCAGCGGCGATGAGGGCGGCGCCCGTCTCCGCATCTTTCGCCTCAAACAGGCCCCAGTTGCCCGTGCCGGGACCGAAGCCCTGCTCGGCGGGCATTCCGGCGGCCAGATGATCGATATGTGCGCTGATCCGCCCGACGACCTCAGTGCCGCGTCGGGCAAGGAAATACTGATGGTCGGCATGTTCGTGGAACGGGTTCTTTCCGGGGGTCAGCAGGCCATAGACCTCGTCTTTGAGCGGGGGCACCCAGGCCGGATCATCGGCATAGATTGCCCACTGCAACTCGACGAACGCCTTGAGGTCCGCCTTGCCGGAGACAGGCGCGATCACTAGATCATGAGAAGCCACGGCAAGAACTCCCGATTTTTCGGCCTGACTCTCTGGCCGGATCTTGACCAGCGTCAAGGAAAGACGCGCAGCAGTGCGGTTGTTGTCTTCTTCTTGTCAAGCCGCCCGATGATCGGCCTGACAGCAAACATATTGCTGCCACGTTCGGCCCGCATGGGAACGCCCGGAGACGATGATGACGAAGCACGAGATGGATATCAAAATGCAGGCCGGCGGCGCGCCAACGCTCTCACGCACGACGGACGATACCGCAATGCTGCGTGCGGCCGCTGAGCTCTCGCGCGACATCGCCACGGCGCGGGCCGGCATTTACTGGCCGGATTTCCTTGCCTCCATAGTCATCGGCTACGGCGCCTTCGCCTTGACGGTGATGGCCGGATCCTGGCCGCTGGCGCTCGGCGCGGCGATCGTCGCTGCGTTCGCGCTTTATCGTGCGGCGAGCTTCATTCACGAACTGACCCATATCCGTGCGGGCGCACTGCCAGGCTTCCGCTTTGCCTGGAACCTGCTGGTGGGCATTCCGCTGCTCACCCCCTCCTTCATGTATGAGGGCGTCCACACCCAGCATCATGCCCGCACACGCTATGGCACGGCCGATGACCCGGAATATCTGCCGCTTGCGCTGATGAAGCCATGGTCTCTGCCGCTGTTCATTCTGGCGGCGGCGCTGGCACCGGTGGCGCTACTGTTCCGCTTCGCGGTGCTGGCGCCGCTGGGACTGATCGTCCCGCCACTGCGCAGGGCAATCGTCGCTCGCTTCTCGGCATTGTCCATCAATCCCGCCTACCGGCGCCGCCCGCCTGAGGGCGCCCTCAAGCGCATGTGGATCTGGCAGGAAACCGGTGCGAGCCTGTGGGCGATCGGCGTGCTTGCGGCGTCCGCGACTTATGGCTGGCGGCCGCTTCTTCTCGGCATGGCCGTCTATTCCGTGGTTGCGGTCGTCAACCAGCTGCGCACCCTTGTGGCCCATCTCTGGGAGAATGAAGGCGAGGCAATGAGCGTCACGGCGCAGTATCTCGACTCGGTCAATGTGCCGCCGCCGTCCCCCTTCGCCGCGCTCTGGGCACCGGTGGGTCTGCGCTATCATGCGCTTCATCACCTCGTGCCGAGCGTGCCCTATCATAGCCTGGCGGAAGTGCACCGGCGGCTGATGGCGCAACTGGGCGACACATCCACTTACACGCGGGGCAATCACCCCGGCATATTGCCGCTTGTCGCGCGGATCGCCCGGAGCACGATGGTTCGTCGCGTCAGCCAGCGCTGACGCGACGCTATTCTTCGGTGGTGATAAGCACTGTCTCGCCGACCAGCAGAAACAGCAGGAACGGCGCCCAGGCCGCGATGAGCGGGGGGTAAACGCCGAGATCGCCCATCGAGAGCGAGAAGTTGTCCACCACGAAATAGGTGAAGCCGAGCGCCATGGCGATCACGGCGCGAAGGAAGAGCTTGCCCGAACGCGCGAGACCAAAGGCCGCGACGCTGCCCAGGAGAGGCATGAGTAGGGACGAGAGCGGCCCGGAAATCTTGTGCCAGAAGGCGCCCTCAAGCGAGGCTACGGGCCGGCCGGCGCTGCGCAGCGCGCTGATCGCTTCCCGCAATGTCCTGAACGAAAGCCCGTCTGGGTCTACTGACGAGAGCGTGAACTGATCCGGCCGGACGGTGTCGCCGAAGCGCATCGTGCCGATCGTGCGGTAGGTGCCACGGGTCACGTCGAACTGCCGGGCGTTTTCAAGCTGCCAGCCTGGGCCGATATAGCGGCCGGTCGGCGCCTGAATGATGGAAATGAGCGTGTTCGCTCGCCGGTCGTAGACCGTGATATCCTTCAGCGTCACCCGGTTCCCCCAGCCGGAAATCTGCCCGGCGCGAATGAGATCCTGCCCGTCGCGAACCCAGATGTTCGCTTTTACGCCACTGTCGCTGGGTATTGGCCCATATTCGGCGGCTTCCCACGCGGACATGGTCGCGGTGGAGCGCGCGACGATCCGCTCATTGAAAACGAAACTGCCCGCGGCGATGACGGCCGAAACAAGCATGAGTGGCGCGAGCACCTGATGCGCAGACAAGCCCCCTGCCTTCATGGACACCACTTCGCTGTTCGCATTGAGCGTGGTGAGGGTGACGAGCGTGCCGAGCAACACCGCGAAAGGCAGAAAGCGCGAGATGAGCTGGGGCATACGCAGACTGACATAGCGCCAGAGCTCCGCGTCGCCATTGCCCGGATAGGCCAGCACGTCTCCCGCTTCGCTCAGCAGATCGAGCATCTGGAGCACCAGCACCAGCATCGCCAGCATGGCGAGGCACCGCCAGAAGAACGTCTTGCCGACATAAAGAGCAAGTGCGCGGGACGGGAAGAAATTGAAGATCATGCCGGCTCCATCCGGTTCGCACGACGGAACAGGCGCTTGCCGAACGAGATCAGCTTGGCGAACTGGCGCTCAAGCGCGCCGATAGGCTGGCCACCGGGCACATAGGCGGTCTGATAATACATCCAGCCAATAAGGCCGGCGAACAGCAGGAACGGCCCCCACAAAGCAAGGAAGGGGTCCACCCGACCAAGGGCGCCGACCGACTCCGCATATTGATTGATCTTGTGATAGGTCACGATGAACACGATCGAGAGGAACACGCCGAGCGCGGATGTGGATCGCTTCGGCGGAATGGCGAAGGCAACTGCCGCCAGCGGCAGCAGGAACATCATTGCCACCTCGACCACGCGGAAATTGAAATTCGACCACGCCTGAGCGCGTTTAAGCGGCTCACTCTGCGGCGCTTTCCCCACGCGCACCAATTCCGGCAGGCTCAATTCCACATTGCCATCGCCGCGCGTGCGGAAGTTCTCGATCTTGGGCAAGTCGATCGGCAGATCATGCGAGGAGAAGGAGAGGACACGCGGCGTGCGATAGCCCGGCGCATTATGGATGAGCACGCCGTCCGTCAGCCGCAGAATAATCACGTCCGGATCATCCGTCGCAAGGAACTGGCCACCCGCCGCCGTCACCGCGAGCGACTGGTTACGCTGGTTGGACATGCGAGCGAAGATGCCGGAGAGACGCCGGCCTTCTTCCGCACTCCGCTCGATGCGGATGGTGAAGTCCTTGCCGAGATTGTTGAACTCGCCGACCTTGATCGAGGCGCCGAGCGCACCCGAGCGCAGCTCGAAGCGGAGCCGCTCATAGGCATAACGGCTATAAGGCTGGAGAAAGCCCACGATGCCGAGATTTACGACCGCCAGGCCAAGGGCAAACATGTAGGGCACCCGGAGCAGGCGCGTGTAACTCATGCCCACCGCGCGGAAGATATCCAGCTCCGAGGAGGTGGCGAGCTTGCGGAACGCGAGCAGGATGCCGAGCATCAACCCGATGGGGATGCCGAGCCCCAGATATTCGGGCAGCAGATTGGCAAGCATCCGCCAGACGACGCTGACGGGTCCGCCCTCCGTCGCAACGAAATCGAAAAGGCGGCGCATCCTGTCGAGCACCAGCAGCATCGCGGAAATGGCGAGGCTGGAGAAAAGCGGGACGGCGATGAGCCGCGCCATATAGCGATCGGCCGCGTTCAGCAGCATGTCGCATCCTTGCTTGGGTGTGCCGGATGGGTGGCGTTTCGATGCATCGCACCATTCATCCCCTCGCTCTAGAGCATCACGTGGAAAAGTGGGAACCGCTTTTTCGCAAAAGCGACAACAGGCGAGGGTGCAAGCGGTGACGCGGCGCTCAGGCGCTCGATTGCTTCTGCCTACGCCGCCGGGGCTTGCGGGCGGTTTCTTCCGTGACGGTCGCGATCGCTTGAGCGAGTTGCGAGAGAGTGAAAGGCTTTCGCAGGACGTGATGGCCCGCCATTTGCGCCGCCCGCTCGCCATCTCCGGCAAAGCCTGTGACGAAGATAACTGGCCGGCTGCCGATCTCCGCCTTCAGCGCGGCGACCATTTCCGGCCCGGTCATGTCGGGCATGAGCACATCAGAGAGAATGACGTCGATCTCGTCATGCGCGGCAATGGTCGGCGCAGCTTTGGATGGATGATCGCACGAAATGCCCTTGTGACCCAGCGCCTTGAGCGCGGCCATGGTCGAACCGAGCACCCGCGCGTCATCCTCGACGACGAGCACCGTCAGCGACTGGATGCGGTCTTCCTTCTTGGACGACAGAGCTACGGGCTGCACTTTGGCGGGAACTGCTTCGCGTAGCATGGTGTCACGAGGCAGATAGAGGTGGACGGCGGCGCCTTCGCCCGGTGCCGTGTCGATCCGGATCTCCCCAAGACACTGGCTCACAAAGCCGAAGATCTGGCTGAGACCCAGACCTGTTCCCTTGCCCACCGCCTTGGTCGTGTAGAAAGGCTCGAAGACATGGGCGAGCACTTCGGGCGTCATGCCGCAGCCCGTGTCTGTGACGCTGAGGCGGATATAATCGCCTGCCCGGCACTGGCCGATTTCCTTCTCGCCCAGTGTGACGCGGGAAGTCGCGATAGTGAGATTGCCCCGGCCATCCATGGCATCGCGCGCATTGACCGCCAGATTGAGCAGCGCGTTTTCCAGCTGGGTCCGGTCAGCCCACAGGCGCCACTCCCCCGCGTCGACGTCCAGCTTCACTTCGATCTGGTCGCCAATCGTGCGATCGATGAGGTCGCGCATACCGAGTACCAGCTCATCCGGCGCGATCTGATCGGGCAGGAGCGGTTCGGCGCGCGCGAAGGCCAGCAGGCGCTGGGTCAGTGCCCCTGCGCGGGTGGCGCCGTCCATCGCGCTGTCGATATGGCGTGCGGCCGCAGCGGTGTTCTTGCCCAGAGACCGCTTCGCCAATTCCAGCCCGCCGACGACGACGGCCAGCATATTGTTGAAATCATGCGCGATGCCACCGGTCAGTTTGCCGATTGCTTCCATTTTCTGCATCTGGCGCAGGCTCTCCTCGGCCTGAGCGCGTTCCTCCACCTCGGTCTGTAGCTGGGCATAGGCGACCTGCAGCTCCTCGGTGCGTGCCCGCACCGCGGCTTCCAACCCATCCACGCGTGCTGCCTCCGACGCGGCGATTCGCCTCGCGAACACGCGCTCGTTGGCGGCGCCGTATGCGGCCCACAGCGCCAGCAGGGCCGCCACCAGCAGCACCAGCCCGACAAGCCCCGAGCTGTTGTACAGGCGATCAATCTGGGTCTGGGACTGATCGACGAGGAGATTGCGATGCCGCAATTGCATCTGCTCGAAAGCGATCGTCGCTTCCACCGCGTCGCTCAGCCGCTTGACGCTCTCGGCCTTTCCTGCGGCATAAAAGCGCCCGAGCGCGCCAAGGCGCTGGGCGTAGGTCGTCCGCAGGGCGATGTCGTTCAGGATGGCGCCTCGGGATGCGTAGGCCGCGCCTAGCGCCTTCACGTTCTGCTGCTGCTGCTCGCTGTCCCGTGTCGAACGCCGTAGACTCTCGATCAGGCCGCCGGCGTTACGCCACATATCCTGATATTGGCGGCCGGTCGTACTGTCCATGCTGACGACGTACCGCGCCAGCAGAGTCTCGGCGTGCGCAATGGTCCCGTCCAGCTTCCGGGCGAGATTGATGACTTCATAGCTGTGGCGCTGGAGAGAAAGGGCGCGCTCGCGCTCCTCGCTTGCCCGGCTCGCAAAGTAGAAGAGCGAACCCAGCGCGAGAATGAGCAGAAGGCCAAGAACGATCGGAACAGCCCGACGCCAGCCCGGCCGTTCATCCAATCCTTCGTCCAGGCTCTCCGTTACCCCCATCACCCCGGATTTCTAACGCAAGTCCTTGACCATTTGCAGCTTTTTTCGGCTCGGCGCGCTGACGGTTTAGCCCGGCAGCGCTCCGGTAGCCTTTCCGGCGGCGGCGAACATGGCGATAATCTGATCCACTTGATCGTCACTATGCTCCGCGCAGAGCGAACAGCGCAGCAGGAAGGTGCCGGCCGGCGTTGCGGGCGGACGGGCCATGTTGACGTAAAGTCCGAGCTCAAGCAGCGTCTGCCACATCGCCACCGCCTGTGCCTGATCTGTCAGGATCACCGCGATGATCGCCGATTGAGGCTCCTTCGTGCCCAGCGTGAAGCCGAGATCAGAAAGGCTCTTGTGCAGCCGGCGGCTGTTCTTCCAGAGATGCGCGCGCTTCTCTCCAGCGTGCATGAGCTTGAGGATGCTGGTGGCCGCCGTCGCCACGACGCTGGGCGGGAGCGATGCCGTAAAGACATAGGGTCGGCACACGAGGCGCATGATCTCGAACTTCGGGTGATTGGAGACGCAAAAGCCCCCCACGGTGCCGACCGATTTGGAGAAGGTGCCGACGATGAAGTCGACGTCCTTTTCGACACCCTGCTCCTCGTACACGCCCCGGCCGTTGGCTCCGAAGAACCCCATGCCATGAGCCTCGTCCACCAGGATCATGCAATTGGGATGCTTGCGGACGGCCGCGACCATCTCGGGCAGAGGCGCCACATCTCCCAGCATCGAGTAGACGCCTTCGAGCACGACGAGCTTTTGCGCGTCCGCCGGCAGGCGGCCCAGCCGCTTGTCGAGATCCTCGACGCTGTTGTGGCGAAAGCGGACGATTTCGGCATCGCCCAGGAAGCAACCGTCATAGATGGAAGCATGGCTGTCCGCATCCAGAATGACGTAATCGCCCTTGCCCGCCAGCGTGGAAATCATGCCGAGATTGGCCTGATATCCAGTCGAGAAGACCATGGCGGACGACGTGCCGTAGAAGTCTTTGAGCGCGTCCTCGCACGCCTTGTGGCCTTGATAGGTGCCATTGAGTACGCGGCTGCCCGTCGTGCCGCTGCCGAACTCGTCGAGGGCTTTCTTGCCCGCCGCGACGACGTCCGGGTCGAAAGTCATGCCCATGTAATTATAAGTGCCGAGCAGGATCGTCTCCTTGCCCTTGATGACGGCCAGCGTCGGCGATTTCACTTCGTCCATGACGATCGCAAAGGGATCGCGTACGCCGGTCGCCAGCAACGCTTCGCGCTCTGCGATCAGCGGATCGAACTTGGAAAAGAGATCGCGCCCGTTCGGCACTTCGGCCGGGGTATGCGCGTCTGCGGCGGTCGCCTGGGCCTCGGTCATCGATCAGGCGCTCTTCAGCTTCATCACGGCATCGACCAGCTGCCCGACCGTCTCGATCTCGGCCTGCATGTTCATGGTGATGATGATGTCGAACTCGTCCTCGATTGCCGCGACAAAGTCCATCACGGTCAGGCTGTCCCACTCAAGATCGCCCGCGAATGTCGTGGCTTCGGTCAGCGCCACGCCTTTCTTATTGAACGGCGCGATCTGCGCCTGAATCTGCGTGGAAACCTGCTGGCGATCCGCCATATGCGTCTTGACCCTTCGTGAAATGATGGCCGCATCTCTTGCGCCGACGCGCGGCTATGGCAAGCGAATAAGGCCGGATTCAGGCACGAATGGGATGTGAACCGCGCTCGTCAGGCCGGGACGACCTTGTGCAACGGCGCTACAATGCACGCGCAGACGCCCGTCTCGTTATAACTGATCGTACCGCCACCCGCGCCGAGCAATCCCATGGCGATGAGGCGCGAGCCGAAACCGCGCCGCTCCGGCGGAGTGACGGGCGGCCCGTCGCGCTCGGCCCATTCGAGAACAAGCTGGGCCTCGTCGCCCAGCCCTTCAATCCGCCAGGTCAGACTTGCTGAACCGCCTTCCTGCGAAAGCGCGCCATATTTCAAAGCGTTGGTCGCAAGCTCGTGGACGACCAGCGAGAGGCCGATCGTGGCCTGCGCACCGAGCAGGACGGCAGCGCCCTCTCGATGGACCCGATGGCCGATCCCGACCGCGTCCAGCACCTTGTCGATCGCGTCGTTGATATATGCGGCGCTCCAATGCTGCCGGGCCAGCATGTCGTTTGCTCCGGCTAGCGCGAGTAGCCTTTGCTCGAAAGCCTCGACGGCCTCCCGCTCTTTCACGGTGCGCAGCGTCTGGGTCGAGATGGCGAGAACCATGGACATCAGGTTCTTGAAGCGGTGCGACAGCTCTTCGCGGACAAGCGTGTCCTGCGTGACATCCTGAAGCGAGCCGATCATCGCGACGATTTTGCCATGCTCGTCGCGTTCCCACGTCGCCTTGCGCGCGATCCAGCGAATCTGCTGATCGTTCGCTCGCCGCACCCGATAGACCACGTCCAGCATGGCGGAGCCATCCACGCGGCTCTGCGCGTTCGAGGCGACGTGTCTGTCTTCTTCGACTACAAGCCGCTCGAAAACCTCGGGCGTGTAATGATCGCCAGGTGGCAGACCGAACAGCGCCTGCGCCTCGTGCGAGATGGAGAATTCACGGGTCTGGCGATCATAACGGAACGTGCCGATGCCGCCGGCGACATGGGCGGCGTTCACATTTTCCATCCACTGCCTGAGCAGGCGCCGTTCCTCGACCTGCGTCACCAGCGAGGCTTCCCGTTCGATGATGCGGCGGCGCAGAGCGATGGTGGCCATGACTTGCCGGGCGAGGGCTTCAAGCCCTCTCCTTTGCGCCTCAGTCAGACCCTGAAGGCGAGGGGTTTTGTCGATGACGCAGAGCGAACCGAGCGCGACGCCTGTCGCGGTGCGCAGCGGCGCTCCGGCATAAAAGCGTATGCCGTCCGGCCCGGTCACAAGCGGGTTGCGGCTCGTACGCGGATCATGACGAAGATCGGGAATGACGAGCAGACCCTCTGCTTCGAGCGCGAAGGCACAGACCGCCTGATTGACGGGCGTCTGCCTCGCTTCGAATCCTACGCGTGCCTTGAACCATTGTCGGTGCTCGTCCACCAGGCTGACGAGGGCAATGGGCGCTTCGCACAGGGCTGCCGCTGTCAGCGCGATATCGTCGAAGACCGGTTCGGCCGGGGAGTCGAGAAGATCGAGATCATGCAGGACGTCCAACCGATCAGGATCAGTGACCAGCGTATTGATCGATGGCGGGAGCACCCCAGGCATTGTGGCATAGCCTCGCGGCGGAATGCCAGCGATCATACTATGAACGAAACGACCGGTCCGGAGCAAGCAGGGACGTATTGACCTAGATCAGGTCGCCGACGGTTTAGCGCAGGTGACCGCGCACGCGGTAGGATTGCGCGGTGGATGCCAGTCCGTCGTTGATCGTCATTGACGGTGTCCAGATGGACCTTGGCACGTGCATCGCTGTGCGGGCCACCCAGTCCGAATGGCTGAAATAAGCGGCGCGATCGGGCGTGAGGCGGGCCTTGTCTCCGCGCAGGAACCGGTCCACCTTCGCTGCGATCCGCAATATCGAGGCGGGCAGTGCCAGCGTCCGCACCCGATCACGCCCGACCGCATGGCCGATCGCCTGCGCAAAGGCGACATGGGTTCGCCCACCCGACTGGCCATCATCCACTTCATAAGTCGCGGTGCGCGTTTCGCCGCCCTTCCTTGCTGCAAGCACAAGCAGCAGCCGGGCCAGATCATCGACGTGAATGATGGAAAGACGCCCGCCGGGTGGAAGCAGCACGAAGCCGCGCGCCGCCATCTGGAACAGCTCAAGCAACTCAGCGTCGCCAGGGCCATAGATCGCCGGCGGGCGCACCATTGTCCAGTCGAGCGGGCTCTCGCGCACATGGCGCTCGGCTTCCGCCTTCGACCAGCCATAATCGGAGAGTTGCGGTTCGCGCGCGGCGAGGCTGGAGACGTGAACGAGGCGTTGCGTCCCTTGGCGCTTCATCGCGGCGACGAGATTTTGCGTGCCTTCGCCATTGCCAGCAAGAAAGCCGGCGCGGTTCGGCGCGTTGACGACGCCAGCGATGTGAATGACGGCCTGGGCGCCCTCCACCAGCCGGTCGAGCGCGTTCGTATCCGCGAGGTCGCCGCTGACCCAGCTGATACCATCGCCGGGTTCCTGCGGCCGACGGGTGAGGGCACGAATGGGAATGCCCTGCTGGGCGGCAAGGGCAAGGACGGCCTTGCCAACGAAGCCGGTGCCGCCAGTGATGGCGACTGGGTGGCTCACAGCAGGACCATGTGATTGCGATGGACGAGGACGGCGCGGCCCGGTTCGCCCAGCAACTGCGCGACATCCTCGCTGCGCCGGCCAATGATGCGGGCGGCATCCGCGCTGTCATATTCGGCAAGGCCGCGAGCGAGGCGGTTACCGTCCGGCCCCATCACATCGATCACATCGCCACGCGCATACGTGCCGCTCGTGGAGGTGACCCCGGCGGGCAGCAGGCTGCGACCTTTCGAGAGTGCAGTGGCGGCGCCAGCGTCGATCATGATCGCGCCCTTGACGGTGAGCCGCCCGGCCAGCCAGTCCTTGCGGGCGCCCCGCCGGGCTGCGCCCTTGAAGATGGTGCCGCGCGCGCCGGCTGCCCATGCGCCAAGCGGTGCATCGACCCGGCCCGAGACAATGGCGAGATGCGCGCCGGCGCCCGTGGCGATGCGGGCTGCCTCGATCTTCGATATCATGCCGCCCGAACCCATGCCGGACGCGGAGTCCGCATCGGCCATGGCGGCGATAGCGCCGTCGATACGGGGCACGAAGGGGATATGAGCGGCATCTGCGTGACGGTGAGGATTGGCGGTGTAGAGACCGTCAATGTCCGACAGAAGGAGAACGGCATCGGCGCGCGCAGCCTGCCCAATGCGCGCGGCAAGGCGATCATTGTCGCCAAAGCGGATTTCCTCGGTCGCAACGCTGTCATTCTCATTGATGACGGGAACGACGCCCAAGCCAAGCAGGCGCTCCAGCGTGGCGGAGGCGTTGAGATAGCGACGGCGGTCTTCAAGATCGCCGAGCGTGACGAGCATCTGCGCGGCAGTGAGGCCATGCGCGGCGAAAAGGTCGGCCCAGACCTGACTGAGCGCGATCTGGCCGACAGCGGCAGCGGCCTGCGCGTCCTCCAGCGTCGCGCGCCCGCCCTTGGCAAGGCCCAGCCGCCGTGCACCCAGCGCGATAGCCCCTGACGAGACGACGATGATCGCCTGACCGGCGGCGCGCCGTGCCGCAAGTTCAGTGACAAGGCCCGCCAGCCAGTCTCGTCGGACGGTGCCGTCGCCATCGACCAGCAGCGCCGAGCCGACCTTGACGACGAGGCTACGAACCGTGCCGGGAATGAAACCCGTGAGTTCGCTCAGATCGGCGACCATGTCGTCGCTCCGTCGTCGCCCTCGTCCTCCTCCTCGGTGGCGCCTTCGGCCCCGCCGGTCGCCGCTTCGCCCAGCAATGGCAGGATGGCGTCGAGCAGATCCTCGACCCCGTCGCCGGTGGCGCCGGAGATGCAGCGAATATCCTCCGCGCCGGCTTCGGTCAGTTGTTCGGCAATGTCTGCCATCAATTCGGCATCGAGCAGATCGGCCTTGTTGAGCACGACGATCTGCGGCTTTTCGTCCAGTCCGCCGCCATAGGCCGTGAGTTCATCCATGACGATGCGCCACGCTTCGGCCGGATCGTCGCCGGTCGCATCGATGAGATGCAGAAGCACACGGCAGCGCTCGATATGGCCAAGGAATCGGTCGCCGACGCCTGCGCCTTCCGCCGCGCCCTCGATAAGGCCGGGAATGTCCGCCACCACGAACTCGCGCCCCTTGTGGCTGACGACGCCGAGCTGCGGGCGTGTGGTGGTGAAGGCATAAGCGCCGACCTTTGCCTTCGCATTGCTCACCTGATTGATGAAGGTGGACTTGCCGGCGTTGGGCATGCCGACGAGGCCGACATCCGCGAGCAGTTTCAGTCGCAACCAAACCCACATCTCGTCACCGGGCCAGCCTGTGCCGTGCTGGCGCGGGGCACGATTGGTCGACGACTTGTAGCTCGCATTGCCGCGTCCACCATCGCCGCCCCGCAGGAAAACGACGCGCTCGCCGGGCTTGGTCAGGTCCGCAAGCAGAGTGCGCTCTTCATCATCCGCGAGGATCTGCGTGCCGACGGGCACCTTGACGACAAGATCGCGACCGCCCGCGCCGGTGCGGTTCTTGCCGGCGCCGGGGATGCCGCGCTGTGCCTTGAAATGCTGGGTATAGCGGAAGTCGATGAGCGTATTGAGGCCTTCGAGCGTCTCGAAGACGATATCGCCGCCCTTGCCGCCGTCGCCACCGTCCGGCCCGCCATACTCGACATATTTCTCACGCCGGAAGCTGACCGCGCCGGGGCCACCGGAGCCTGAGCGAATGTAGATTTTTGCCTGATCGAGGAAATGCATGGCGGCCCTATAGAGCGAATTGCCGCTGCGGGGAAACGACTTGCGTCACGCAATGTCCGGATCGACGAATATGGTCGCAGCGGAAGACGACCGGCCTCTCGTCAAGGAGAAGCCGGTCGTGCTGCGCTAATGGGAGCGGAGGACCGCGTGTCGATCAGGCAGCCGCGAAGCGCGCGTCTCCGTAAACTTCGTCGGCTGGGTCATCATTGCATCGCATGCCCGCCTCGCCACGGTTTTCGAATTCGGCGCAGAGCACCTCCTCGCCACGTGCGACGCTGTAGCGCCGCGTGAATTCGCCCGTCGGACGGAAGCCAAGCTTGCGGAGCACCCGGCCCGAAGCCGGATTGTCGACGAAATGTCCGGCGCGGATCACGCTATGACCACAGGCGCGCGCCATGCACAGCACGGCCCGCGCCGCTTCCGTGGCGAAACCGAGACCCCAATAGGGCTGGCCGATCCAGTAACCGAGCTCGACATCGCCGTCCTCATTGCGGTGCAGGCCGCATCCGCCAACGAGTCGCGGCGTGCCGTTCGTGCGCGAGAAGGCGAGCAGGCGGGGAAGAAGCGGATCATGCTCCTGCCCGATGAAATCGAGTGCGTCCGCCTCGTCATAAGGGAAGGGCATGCGCGACACGTTCTGCGCCACCGTACCATCGGCGAGCAGATGAGCGAGCTGAAGGGCGTCTTCACGCCAGCCCGGACGCAGCAGCAGTCTTTCAGTGCGAGCAAACATCAGTCCTGTCTCCCAAGGCGTACGACTATACCGTACTTAGATGACGCTCCCGAGACAGCGACCACCGCTCTGAACGGGCCTGATGCCCGCTTGCGGTGCAAACGCCTTATCGGCAGCTAAGATCCAAGGAAGACAAGAAAAAAGGGAGGAGGGGCGACCCCTTCTCCCTTGGCTTGCTGGGGACCCGTCTCCGGGTCACCAAGGGACCGCCCACTGGACGATCCCTGTGTCGATCGTCCGATTATTCGGCTGCTTCCGCCATCATGTCCACGGACACGAACTTGCGACCGAGCTTGCCGTCGTGGAACACCACGCGACCCTCGGAGAGCGCAAAAAGCGTATGATCCTTGCCGATGCCGACATTGCGGCCCGGGTAGAACTTCGTGCCGCGCTGACGGACGAGAATATTGCCGCCGATCACCTGCTGACCGCCGAACTTCTTTACGCCGAGGCGCTTCGACTCAGAATCGCGACCGTTGCGCGACGAGCCGCCAGCTTTCTTGTGTGCCATGGTGCGTTACTCCTCTTGCGTTCCGTCTCAGGCCTCGGCCGCGGCCGGGGCTGCGTCCGCCTTCTTGGCGGCGGCTTTCTTCTTCTCGCCACCAATGGCAACGATCTTGAGGATCGTGTGCTGCTGGCGATGACCGTTGCGACGGCGATAATTGTGGCGGCGACGCTTCTTGAAGACGATTACCTTCTCGCCCTTGGCCTGCGCCACGATTTCGGCCGAGACCGTAAGGCCCTTGACGTCCTTGAGGTCGGCGCCTTCGCCGGCAAGCAGGATGTCATCCAGCGTCACGGAATCGCCGGCATTGCCTGCCAGCTTCTCGACGACGATCTTGTCTCCGGCGGCGACGCGATATTGCTTGCCGCCCGTGCGCACGATTGCGAACATGGGTCTCGCTTCTCTCAACAAACTGCTTGGCGCACATGATCGAGGCCGGCACACAAGATGCCCGCCCGCGAGCCATAAACGCGGGAAAGCGGCCCGATAGTGGAAGCAGTCCGGACTGTCAATGCTGCACAGGGGGATTCTCCAGCCTTCGCGGGCGCTTTTTCGCCGGGTTGTATGCGGGCCGTTGAAGCGTCCGATGCTGTGCCCTACATGCGCGTGATGCTCCGCCGTTTCGCCAGTCTTCTTGCGTTAGTCGCCTTTGGCAGCGTCGATGCGCACGCCGCGACGACGATGCGCGCGTGGCCCTCGCTGGCCAAGCGTCCGATCGAGGATCAGCGGGACGGCGACCTGCCCCAAACCGAATCGGCTCCCCCGGCACCGCTCGATCCCGCGCTTTCCCCGGATGCAGCCCGTCTTGTCGCGCAGGGACAGCAGGGCGTGGTGGCGTTCGATAAGGTCGTATCGGCCACGCAGAGCGCCGTTTCTCGTGCCGGCAGCGCCTCCGTTTCCAGCGAGAGTTGGGTGCAGGCGCAGGCGCAGATTAGTGCTCTCGATTCCGTCCGTTATGACAGCGTGGCAGCGCTCGCCGGGCTCGACACACTCTATGTCTCGACGATGGGGGCCGGCACGCCATTGGGCACGGCGCTGATTCGCGAGCGGGAAACGCTTGCTACGGCCGTCGACCGCCAGAATGATGCGCTTGATCGCCTTCGCCAGAGCCTCAGGCAACCCTAAGGGCTATTCAGCGCTGGCGGCCTGCATCCTGCACTGCAGGTAGAGCGTCAGCCCAATCCGGCCAGCGCTGCCCGGTGCTTTTGCGCCGCCTCGACATAATGGGTGACGCCGCTCTGCATCCCCGTGATCGCGGCATCATCCAGATCGCGCATGAACTTGGCCGGACGGCCGGACCAGAGTTGGCGCGCGGGGATGCGCTTGCCCGGTGTCAGCATGGCGCCCGCCGCGAGCATCGCGTCGCCCTCCACCACGCAGCGATCCATGACGATGGTGCCGAGGCCAATGAAGGCGCGATCCATGAGCGTGCAGCCATGCAGCATCACCATATGGCCAATGAGCACGTCTTCGCCGATAATCGTCGGGCAGCCGCCGTCGCCGTCATGATCGCCCTCGACATGGATGACTGTGCCGTCCTGAATGTTCGAGCGGGCGCCGACGCTGATCCGGTGGATGTCGCCGCGTAGCACGCAGTTATACCAGACGCTCGCCTGCGGCCCGATTTCCACATCGCCGATGATGATCGCGCCCGGCGCGATGAAGGCGGTGTCGTGGATCTTCGGGGTCTTGCCATTGATGGGCAGGATGAGGGGCTTGGTCATGAGGCCGTCGGCTCCTGTTGAGCGCGCCAGTTGGCGAGCGTGATCGCGTAAATCTTGGTGGGATTGTCGGCTTCGGGATAATCCGGGTCGACATAGTCGAGGTCGGCCAGCCGTTCCATTCCCAGCTTTTGCATGAGGCGCCATGAGCCGACATTGCTCTGCGACGTCTGGCCGTAGATCACTGATTGCCCCAGCGTTTCGAAGGCCATCGTCAGCACGCCGCGCGCCGCTTCAATCGCGTAACCCTGTCCCCAGCAGTCCGCGCGCAGCGTCCAGCCGATCTGCGGCTGGTTCCTGAGGGCTGGCGGAGCCACCTCCGTCTCGACGGGCGCGAGGCCGCAATGGCCGATCAGCAGCCCGTCTTCCTTCCGCTCGACCATCATGAAGGAATAGCCGAATCGCGCCCATCCTTCCGCCTTGCGGACAAAGCTTTGCGCCACTTCCTCCGGCGTGCGCGGCCCGCCCAGATTGGCCAGCACTTGAGGTGTATTCATATGCGCGAGCCAGACGGCCTGGTCGCCCTCCGCTTCCTTGCGCAGCCGCAGGCGTGCCGTCTCCAGAATGACCTCAGCGCCGGATTCGGCCCCCGGCTCAGCCCCTGGTTCAGCCATTGAGAAGCCGCGCGGCATGCAGCGCGTGATAAGTGAGAACCCCGGTACAGCCCGCCCGCTTGAACGCCGTCAGGGTCTCCATGACCAGCGCGTTGCGGTCTCCCGCGCCGACGGCGGCTGCGGCCTCGATCATCGCATATTCGCCGCTCACCTGATAAGCGAAGACCGGCACGGCGAAGGCATCTTTCACGCGCGCGACCACGTCCAGGTAAGGCAAGCCCGGCTTCACCATCACGCTGTCCGCGCCCTCGGCGATGTCGAGCGCCACTTCCCGCAGCGCCTCCGCGCCGTTGGCCGGGTCCATCTGATAGCTCTTCTTGTCGCCCTTCAGGAGGCCGCCCGAGCCGACCGCATCGCGGAAGGGGCCATAAAAGGCGCTCGCATATTTGGCGGCATAGGCCATGATCTGGACGTTGGCATGGCCTTCTTCTTCCAGCGCCTGCCGGATGGCGCCGATGCGACCGTCCATCATGTCGGACGGAGCAATGATGTCCGCACCGGCCGCTGCCTGATTGAGCGACTGACCGATGAGCATATCAACGGTGGCGTCGTTCACGACATAGCCCCCCTCATCGATCAGGCCGTCCTGCCCATGGGCAGTATACGGGTCCAGCGCGACATCGGTAAGCAGGCCGATCTCCGGCACCGCATCCTTGATCGCGCGGATCGCTTGACACATCAGATTGTCCGGATTGAGCGCTTCGCTTCCATCGTCATTCCGCCTGTCGGCCTGCGTATTGGGAAAGAGCGCGAGGCAGGGAATGCCCTCGACTGCGGCCTCTTTTGCGCGCGCCACGGCCAGATCCACCGACCAGCGCGAAACGCCGGGCAGGCTGGCGATCGGCGTTTCCACGCCTTTGCCCTCGGTTATGAACAGCGGCCAGATGAAATCGGCAGGGGAGAGGCGATGCTCGGCGTGCATCCTGCGGCTCCATGCGGACGCGCGGAGGCGGCGCAGGCGCAGGGCGGGATAGGCGGCGGACGGGGCAGGGCGCTGGCTCATGCCTGCGCGATAGGCGCTGACGCGCGGTGCATCAAGCATTGCGGGCGCGCGCAACGGCTCTGTTCAAGCCGACTCCCCCTTGATATCGCCCTGTCATGACCGATTTTCGCGATCCGCTCGACAGCATCCGGGACCATCCGTTCGACTCGGCGCTTTCCGAGCGCTATCTCGTCTATGCGCTGTCCACGATCACGGCGCGATCCCTGCCGGATCTGCGCGATGGGCTGAAGCCCGTTCATCGCCGTCTGCTGTGGGCCATGCGCCTGTTACGGCTGGAGCCGGCAGGGGCCAATCCCGACATCCTTGTCTCTAACCCCGCGCGTAACACGACCGGTTACAAGAAGTGCGCGCGCGTGGTGGGCGACGTGATCGGCAAATATCACCCGCATGGCGACGCATCCGTCTATGACGCGATGGTCCGCCTCGCGCAGGACTTTTCGCTGCGCACGCCGCTCGTCGACGGGCAGGGCAATTTCGGTAATATCGACGGCGATAATGCCGCCGCGATGCGTTACACGGAAGCGCGGCTGACACAGGCGGCCGCGGATCTTATGGCGGGGCTCGATCAGGGCACGGTCGATTTCCGGCCGACCTACAATGGCGAGGACGAGGAGCCGGAGGTCTTCCCCGGCCTCTTCCCCAATCTTCTGGCCAATGGCGCCTCCGGCATCGCGGTGGGCATGGCGACCAGCATTCCGCCCCATAATGTCGCGGAAATACTCGATGCCGCGAGCCTGCTCATCGATCAGCCGGACGCGGACCATGCTGCCCTGATGGCAATTGTGCGCGGGCCGGACTTCCCCACGGGCGGCCTGCTCGTCGACCCGCCGTCGCTCATTTCCGATGCTTACGCATCCGGGCGCGGTTCCATGCGGGTGCGTGCGCGCTGGCACAAGGAGGATGAAGGGCGCGGCACATGGGTGGCGGTGATCGACGAGATCCCGTTCCAGGTGCAGAAAGGCAAGCTGATCGAGCAGATCGCAGCGCTCATCAACGACAAGAAACTCCCCATTCTTGCCGATGTGCGCGACGAGTCCGACGCGGTATTGCGGATCGTGCTGGAGCCGCGCGCTCGCACGGTCGACCCCGACGTGCTGATGGACAGCCTCTTCCGGCTCTCCGATCTGGAAGTGCGCTTTCCGCTCAACATGAACGTGCTGGGTGCCGACCGCACGCCGCGCGTGATGGGGCTGGGCGACGTGTTGAAGGCCTGGCTGATCCACCAGATCGACGTGCTGGTGCGGCGCGCGCGCCACCGTATCGAGCAGGTCGAGGCGCGGCTGGAGCTGCTCGAAGGCTATATCGTCGCCTATCTCAATCTCGACCGGGTCATCGAGATCATCCGGACTGAAGACGAGCCCAAGCCAGTGATGATGGCGGAGTTCCAGCTGACCGACCGGCAGGCGGAAGCCATCCTCAACATGCGCCTGCGCTCATTGCGCAAGCTGGAGGAAATGGAGTTGCGCCGCGAGCGTGACGATCTCGCGAAGGAGCGCGAGGAGCTTCAGAAACTCGTCGAAAGCCCGGCACGGCAGCGCACCCGCCTCAAGAAGGACATTGCCGCGCTGCGCGCGCGCTATGGTCCGGAAAGCGGGATCGGCGCGCGTCGGACTGCGATCGAGGAGGCGGCGCCTGCTCGTGAGATTCCGCTCGAAGCCATGATCGAACGGGAGCCGATCACCGTCATCATGTCCCAGCGCGGATGGATTCGGGCGATGAAGGGCCATGTCGATCTTGGTTCGACCGATGCGCTCAAGTTCAAGGAAGGAGATGGCCCCGCTTTCGCCTTCCACGCGCAGACAACCGATAAGCTGCTGCTCTTCGGCAGCGATGGCAGAGTGTTCACGCTGGGCGCAGACAAGCTGCCGGGCGGGAGGGGCTTTGGCGAGCCGGTGCGATTGATGATCGATCTGGCCAACGAGACCGGGATCGTCGCTCTCATGCACGCGCGCACCGGCGGCAAGCTGCTGCTCGCCGCGTCGGACGGGCGCGGCTTCGTGGCGGACATGGCGGAGATCATCGCGGAGACGCGCAAGGGGCGGCAGGTCGTCAACCTCAAGGACAAGGCCGTGCTGAAGGTCGTGCGCGCCATTGCAAGCGGGGCGGACACGGTCGCGGTGATGGGCGACAACCGGAAACTGGTGATCTTTCCCCTGTCCGAGCTCCCGGAGATGACGCGCGGGCAGGGCGTCACTCTGCAACGCTACCGCGATGGTGGGCTGGCAGATGCAACGACGCTGGTGCTGGCCGACGGCCTAAGCTGGACCATGGGCGGCGAAAGCGGACGGACAAGGACCGAAACCGACCTCCTGCCGTGGCGCTCTGCGCGGGGGGCGGGCGGGCGAATGCCCCCCAATGGGTTTCCGCGCGATAACCGTTTCAGCTAGCCAATAGCCCAGTTTCGCACTGATTAACGGGCGTCTCCGCTACGAAATGCTGATATTTCGGCAGTTTAACCTTCGTTTACCCTGTCAAGGCTACAAGGGGCCTCATGAGCGCTGGCGCCCTTGGCAAAAACCTCGTCTCGGTGGTTCCCTCCGCCGTGCGCGGGGGCGTTTCGGCAGCGTCCGCGCTGGGCCGCTACGCCGACAGGGACGATGCCCTAGCACTTGAAGACCTGCTTCAGGCAATGCCCCATCCCGCCGCCATACTCGACAGGGTGGAGGGCGCTCTGGAAGTGATCGCGACAAATATCGGTTTCTCCGCTCATTTCGACAATGGCAGCGCCATAACCCCGCTCGACCGGCCCCTAGCGATATTCGACTGGCGCCAGCGCGCGGAGGATATGTTCGCAGGCCGGCGTCGCCACGACCGCTTCGAGGTTCAGCTTGAGGAAGCGCTCGGTACGGTCGCCTATAGCTGCACGCTGAGTTGGATCGGCACGGGTGCCGCTCGGCTGCTGCTCTTCACCGCCACTGACCGGACAAGCGAGCGAAAGGTGGAAAGCACCCTGCGTCGCGAGCTGCTGTCCGACAGCCTCACCTCGCTGCCCAACCGGATCGGCTTCGTCGAGGAAGCTGAGCTTCTCATCGAAACCTGCCGGAGCGAGAGCGAAGGCGGGTTCGCCGTTGTGGCCATCGATCTCATCCGCTTCAGCCGGATTAATGAATCGCTGGGTGCTCTCGCCGGTGACGAGCTCATCATCACTGTCGCACGTCGCATTAAATCGGTCCTGCGGGCGGGCGACACGCTGGCCCGGATCGGCGGCAATGAATTCGCTATTCTTAGCCGGGTTGGTCACGGTCTCACCGACGTGCTGCAGATCGCGGATCGTGTGCGGCGCGCGCTGGATACCCCGTTCCGGCTCTCTACCTATCTCATCAACATCGAGTGCGCGATCGGCTGCGCGCTCGGGCAGGTGGGAGATACGGAAGCGGATGCGGAGAATGTGATCCGCAAGGCGCAGGCCGCCGTTAAGCGGGCCAAGCACTCCCGTCAGGTCGAGATTTACCGTGCCAACGTGCTGGATGAGGCGCTCAAGCGCTTCACGCTCGAGAACCGGCTGAGGGAGGCACTTGTTGATGGCAAGCTGCATCTTGTTTTCCAGCCGCTCGTCAATCTCCAGACCGGTGAGGTCAAAGGATTCGAGGCGCTGGCCCGCTGGGAGGACGAAGAGCTGGGCAACGTGCCGCCCAACGACTTCATTCCCGTGGCGGAAGAAACCGGGCTCATTGTCCCGCTCGGCCGCTGGGCGCTCCTGGAATGCGCTCTCACGCTTGCGGCCTGGGACAAGCGACGGGGTGCGGCCCTCCCCGTGACGATGAACGTCAACCTTTCCCCGGTACAGATGGCGCGTGACGATGTGCCCAGCGCCGTAGCGGAAGCGCTGCGTGTCGCGGGCATCACCGGCAAAAGGCTTACTATTGAGCTGACCGAGAGCGCGCTGATCGCCGATCCAGACAAGACACGCCAACTTCTTGGCGCCTTGCAGGCGATGGATGTGACCGTCGCCATGGACGACTTCGGGACCGGCTTCTCGAATCTCGCCAGTCTCCAGTCTCTGCCCATCGACATTCTCAAGATCGACCGCAGCTTCGTGACCAACATGATCGGCGACGCCGACAAGATCGCGATCGTCCGCGCGATCATCAGCCTGGCCGGTGCACTTGGCATGAGCACCACCGCCGAGGGCATCGAAACCGAGGAAATGGCCGTCGCGCTCGCCCGGCTCGGCAGCGATGTGGGTCAGGGCTATTATTTCGCGCGCCCGCTATCGGCGGACGAAGCCTATGATTTCTGGGCCTCGCGTAACGCGGATTCCACCAGCCTGAGTGCCGTCGATCGCGTATGATCCGGGGGCGGAAAGCCTGCTCCAACCCATTCGCGCTCCAGCCTTTGGAGGGTGCGCGCGACAAGCGGCCCGGCGGGGAGCCCCATCGCGATGAGATCGCCGCCGGAAACTGGCAGGACGGGCAGCGCGCCTTCGACCGGGAGATTGACGATTGCGTCCATCGTGAGCGCGCGGCCAAGCAAGATGCGGTCCCGTGCCCCTTCGGTCCCGATCCGATAGGCCAAAGCGACCGGACCCCCTTTCTCCTCGTCAATGTTGCCTGTGGTGGCGACCGTCAGTCGCCGCCGCGCCTTGTTCGAGAGGCGCAGACGCGCGGCGACCTGCCCAGCCACCGAGGCGTCATCCGGCAACAGCGCTGCCAGTCGCCTCAGATGGTCCGGTGCGATGCCGGCTGCCTTCTCCCGCGTGATGAGCGCTGCCAGCGCGTCCGCGCCCGTGGCGTCGATCTCTGGAATAACGGCAGCAAGAACTTCGTCCTCAATCATCGCGCGGAGCACCGGCACAGGATCGGGCAAGGCGAGCAGCCGAAGCATTTCGTCTGCGATCCTTTCGCGTGAAAGGGCCATGAGGCTCGGCGCATGGGCGACGCAGGCGGCATGATCGGCCGAGGCAGGATCGAGCGCACCGAACCGGGCCACGAAGCGGAAATAGCGCAGGATACGCAGATGGTCCTCCGCGATGCGCTGCGCGGGATCGCCAATGAAGCGCACGCGACCGGCGGCAAGATCCTCAAGTCCACCGAACCAGTCGGTTATCGCGCCGCTCGTCGGGTCGGCATAGAGCGCGTTCATCGTGAAGTCGCGCCGGGCGGCATCCTCGCGCCAGTTGGTGCCGAACGCGACCGTCGCGCGGCGTCCATCAGTGGAAACGTCGCGGCGCAGCGTGGTCACTTCGACTGGCCAACCATGGAGCACGGCCGTGATCGTGCCATGTTCGATGCCGGTGGGCACGGCCTTGAACCCCGCCCGAGTTACCCGCTCGATCACCTCGCGCGGGGGATGGATCGTCGCGATGTCGACATCCTTGGCGGCAATGCCGAGCAGGGCATCGCGCACCGCGCCGCCCACGAACCGCGATTCGCCCGCCGCTGCGCCGAGCGCCTCCGCCAGAAGGCTGAGGCCGGGCCTTCGCCGCCATTCGGCGTCCGGCAGATGGGAGGGCAACGCCACGGGATGATCGGGCGCGCTCATCGGCGCACAGGCTCCGTCAGACCTTCCGCCCGCGCCACGGCGGTCAACAGATCGACCATGATCGCGGCAGTGATCCCCCAGATACGAAAGTCCTTCCATATGATCTCGTAATAGTGGCGCTCCGCCCCGTTCCAATCCATCGACTTCACGGCGAGATTTACAGGATCGAGCAGATAGGACAGCGGCACTTCGAAAATCGCGTCCACTTCGCCGTCTGCCGGGGCAAGCGGCAAGCCGGGAGGGATGACCCCCACGACCGGTTCGATCTCGAAGGCAGTGCCCGTGCGGTAGCGCCCCATCAGGCCGACGATGTCCACCGTATCGGGCGCGAGGGCGATCTCCTCTCGTGCCTCCCGTAGGGCGCCCGCCACGGCATCGGCATCGCCGGGATCGAGCCGACCGCCCGGAAAGGCGACCTGCCCGGCATGACGGGACATGAGCGCGGGGCGCTGCGTGAGAATGAGGCCGGGGTCGGGACGATCGGTGAAAGGAATGAGCACGGCGGCTGGCGCGAAGTCCCCGGCCAGCGGCGCTGACGGGTCCGGCCGGAGATCCACAAAGGACGGGCGGTCATGCGCGCGATCCCGCGCGTCGAGCGCTGCCCGCAACCGGTCGCGCAGGGTCAAGCAGCACTCTCCAGTGGGAAGAAGACGCCGTCGCTCCAGAGGCCGGGCGGCGCGTTGTCCTCGGACAAAGCCAGTTCGGCCAGCGTATAATAAGCGGGCCGATCAATCCGTGCGGAGAGTCCATGGTCGAGATCGAGATAAGGGCGGGGACCGCGCTCGCCTTCTTCCATGCGGATAGGATGGCTTGAATCAACGGTCACCCAGTCGTCGAGCAGGGCTAGGCGCAGGCGCAGCGTGCGGGCTTTGCCCACGCCTTCGCTCTCGACTTCGCTGGCGATGAGCGGAGCGTCATCTACGTCGATGTCGAGCATTTCTACGGGAGTCACCAGCACGTGCCGTCCGTCAGCCTCGCGCCGCAGGAGGCGGGCGAAGAGCCGGGCGAGGGCAGGTCGCGCGATCGGGCGCCCCTCGTGCCACCAGCGCCCTTCGGCGTCGATCCGCATGCCGCTATGTCCGCAATGGGGCGGGTTCCATTTATCGACCGGATAGCGCTGCTCCGTGCCAGCGTTTTCAGCCATATCGAGCGGCAGCCGGATCGGCAGATCGGTGAACGAAATATCGGCCATCGCGTGAAGATAGGGCGATGCCGCCCGCGCGCAAAGCGCCTTGTGGCGAATCAGTCCGCGATCAGGATACGCTGTGGCCCAAGCATGCCGGAGGAGGGCAGTGTCGCGTCAGGCGTGATGCGCGCAAGCAGACGTCGCCGCTCGACCGGGCCGGGCGCATCCCAGCCGCCGGTCGCGCTGTCGGTAAAGCCCCAGAAGCGGCCATAATATTCCGGATCGCCGATCATGACGAGCGGGTCGGTGCCAGCGGCGTCCACAGTCTCGATCAGCCGGTCCATGAGCGCGCGGCCAATCCCCGCGTGCTGCACATCCGGAAGCACAGCGACCGGGCCGACCATGATGAGTGGCGTCTGTGCTCCATCGTCCGGGTGCAGCGCGACCGGCCAGCTCTGCAGCGTGCCGACAAGCCGTCCGGCCTCGTCATGTGCCGCGAAGCTCAGGTCTGTGAGCCAGGCCATGCCGAGGCGGATACGATAAGCCGTGCGTCCGAACCGCTCCGGCCCGAACGCGGCGTCCAGCAGCGCATCGACAGCGCGATCATCGACGCCGGAAAGGCGCGTGATGTCCCTCGTGTCGATTCCAGTCACTGCTTGCCGTCCTCACAGAACCCGGCCATAGCGCCGGAAGGCGCGCGCCTTAGCGATTTTCTCTGCGCCAACAAAGGAAAAAGAGGGACGGCGGCAGTGGACTTTCCGGTGCATCCAGCGGACGACATGCTTGTGCTCGAGGTCGACGACCTCGATGTAGACGTGCTGACCGGTATCTATTCGGAGGAGACGCATCTCCCTCAGCCGTTGCGCATCAGCGTGCGTGCGCTGCTCGCCCATGCGGACCATTATGCGCCGGACACGCCGCTTGGTGCCTCCAAGAATTACATGGACCTGAAGCACGCCGCCTCCACCGCGCTGGGGCAGGATCGGCACTTCACCCTCATCGAGGCCGTAGCCGATCACATCATCGACACGCTGTTCCTGCAGGACGAAAAGGTCCGCCATGTGACGGTGAAGATCATCAAGCTCGCTCTCTCCGAGCGGGGCGAGAAGATCGGCGTCACGCTGGGGCGGTGGCGGAAGTGATCGAAACCGCCAGCAGTATGTTTCTTCTCTGGGCTGCTGGCTCCTTGGCCGCCTGCATATTTCTGATTACGCGAGCCGTGATCGATTTTCGGGCCGGTAAGATCGTGTGGGCTTTTCTGGGCATCGCCAGCTCAGTCGTCATATTGCTGACCCCAGTTCAAACGCACGCGATCAAAATAGATCTCCCCGCTTCGTCAAACTAACCCTTCACCAGTCCGATCTCCACCAGACGCTGGTGCAGATAGTCATGCGCGCTGATCGGTGCTTCGCGGCGCGGATTATCGACGGTGACGCATTGCGGCAGCGCATCGATGAGGAAATCCGGGCGCAAGTGCAGGAAGAACGGCATCGAATAGCGTGGGATGTGGCGCCGCTCGACCGGCGGATTGACCACGCGGTGGCTGGTCGATGGCAGCACATGATTGGTGAGGCGCTGGAGCATGTCGCCCACATTGATGACGAGCGCGCCGGGTGGCGGCGTAGCGGGGATCCACTCGCCGTCCCGGTTGAGGAGCTCAAGGCCGCCTTCCTCGGCGCCGAGCAGCAGGGTGATGAGGTTGATATCTTCATGGGCGCCAGCACGCACGCCCGGCGCATCGGCCGACACCGGCGGATAGTGCAGCAGCCGCAGGATCGAGTTGCCATCCTCGATCGCGCCATCGAACCAGTGCGGATCGAGCCCCAAATAAAGTGCGATCGCGGATAGGATGCGTCCCCCGGTTTCGTCGAAAGCATCGAACAAGGCGGAGAAGGTCTCGCGGAAGCCATCAATCTCCGACGGCCACACATTAGGCGGCATGTCTTTCGCCAGCGGGCTGCCCGTCGGCAGTTCCCGCCCGACATGCCAGAACTCCTTGAGATCGTTCTCACTCGCGCCTTTGGCGACCTCCGTCCCAAAGGCCGTGTAACCCCGCTGGCCGCCGCCGCCGGGAACGAGATAGGCGCGCTTCACCTCTTCCGGCAGCGCAAAGAAGGCCTTTGCCTTCGCCCATCCTTCCGCGACGAGTTCGCTGTCCATGCCATGATCGCAAACCATCGCGAAGCCGAAGGTCCGGAAGCTCTCTCCGATGGCCTGCGCGAAGGCGTCGCGCTCCATGCGGGTAAGCGACAGCACCGGTATATGATCGAGCGCGGGGGTGGGCATGAGTCCGGTGGGTCCTGTTGATGAGGTCTCCAATCTAGGCCTGCACATACCAAGAGTCATCCCGTGGCTTGCGCGATTCTCCACGGCGTGGAATTGGACAGCGATCCGTTGATCCCTCCGAGGAATGCGATGCGCTACTGGCTGATGAAGTCCGAACCCGATGTTTTCTCCTACGACGACCTCGTCGCGAAGGGGGAAGCGGAGTGGGACGGCGTGCGCAACCATGCCGCGCAGCTCAACATGAAGGCCATGGCCGTGGGCGACCGCGCTCTGTTCTATCACAGCAATATCGGAGTGGAGGCAGTCGGCATCATGGAGATCGTGCGGGGCGCCGAGCAGGACAGCACCGACGAGACCGGCAAATGGAAGGCCGTGATGGTCGCGCCGGTGGAGAAGCTGCCGCAACCAGTGACGCTGAAGGCCATGAAGGCCGATCCCGCGCTCGAGGGCATGGCGATGATCCGGCAGTCGCGCTTGTCCGTGTCGCCACTGAGTGAGACCGAATATCGCCACATCCTTGGCATGGCTGGTCAAAAGGCAGAAAAGTGAGCGTGCATTGCACAATTGCTCAAAAGGGCAGCTTTATTGATTGCATGAGCTGCAATCGAGTGGTGCGCCTTTGCATTTGCTGCGCCGCAGCAAAAAGCCTATCCCTTTAGTCGACAAAACAATACAGGATGTTTGGAACGGCCTTTCATCAAGAAGGGACACGTCCAATGACCAAGTTTGCACTTTCCATCGCTGCCGCCGCTGCAACCCTCTTCGCTGTTGCCCCGGCTGCTGCAGAAACCACGTTCAAGCATGGCGCTGACACCTATGTTTATTCGGTGAGCGAGCAGGGCGGTGATCGCGTGATCACCGGCAAGCGCTATCCGAGCAACTCCGACTTCCGCTTCGTCGTTCGCAAGGGCCGTGTCGCCGGCACCGTCGATGGCCGCGATGTCGCGTTTAACGCCGCTGACGCCAAGGGTGCCGCCGGTGCGCAGAAGGTCCGGATGAGCCTGGCGAACTGATCTCGCCAGACTTTCTGATCCAATGACATAAAGAAAGGGTGGGCGCGGCCATGGCTGCGCCCACCCTTTCTTGTTTGGCGGCGTTAAACTTCGGTCAGCGGCAGCGACGCTTGCTGTCCACTTCCTTGCCCAGCAGTGCGCCTGCAGCGGCGCCAAGCACCGTGCCCGTCGTGCGATCTCCGCGCGTATCGATCGTCCGGCCAACCAGAGCTCCGCCGACGCCGCCGACAATCAGGCCGGTCGTGCCATCAGACTTGCGGCAATATGTGCGGCCATCACGTCCGCGCCATTCACGATATTCCCGATCACGCTTTCTCGCCTGGGCCCCCTCGACAGGGGCGGCAAAGGTGGCGGGAATGGCAAGGCTCGCTGCCGCAAGGCCCAGCATCAGGCGTTTCATCGTCTTTCTCCTCCGTGCAAATCACTTAATGCAAATCAGAATGCACTGAGGGTGCCCAATGTTGCATGAACCTGCGGCAACACGCTGAAACGAAAGCGGTGGACGACGAAATGGGCCGATTTAGCGGCGGTTAACCGCCATCTTGCGGAACCATCCACCGATTTATCCACGGTCATCCACAAGATGCTGATGGAGTGCCGCGAAAACGTCTTTGAACGACTCGCCATTGGTGAGAGCATCTCTCTATCGAAGGTTAAATCTCTTTGAGAAATCAGAGAGTTGACCGGAAGAAGGTGAAGGCTGGAGCGCACCCGTGCGATCCACTGGAACCGGAATGCTCGCAATGCCACAGGCGCGTGAGGCGTCCGCCCGCAAGACCAGTGGCGACACGGCATTTTTCGGTAGGACGGGGCCGTCTAGGTTACTGTCCACCACAAAAGTGACAGGCGACATGCGAAAGCGTTTCGCCAGGTCGATCCGGCTTCGGCCCTGTGCCGGAAACGGAGCAAGATGACAGCGAGGCCCGTTTGGGTACGCATCATCGGCAGGGACGGCGGGATCGAAAGGTTCGGCAGGTTATGCCAAACATCGCGATGCAGCGGCCCTGCGGGGACGATGCGGCGGGATGCAGTGGGGGTCGGCAGCAATGCCGGCCCCCATTTCGCATGTCGGCGCTATTGTCGCTGTGCTGGAGCAGCTTCACGCATCTGCCAGAGGATAACGCGCGACGCACTCATAGGCAGCGCCCTCGTGCCCCAGATGGCTTTCGTAGAGCCTGAAGTCGCTCACTTGCCACGCCGGCGAAGAAAGCCCGCCATGTAGCCCCATAAAGCCGTCGATCGGACCGGCCTGACTGCCCAAACGGGCCAGAGTGATGTGCGGCAGATAGGTCCGGCCTTCCGGTGGCAAACCAATACGGATGAGTGCCTGATCGACCTTGCGATGCAGGCGGGCCAGCGCGTCGTTAGGGCGGACGCCGGCCCAAAGCGTGTCGATCCGTCCACGCCGGTCGAACTGGCCAATGCCGTCCAGCGCCACTGAAAAGGCGGTATCATACACGGTAACGAGCGCGGCGGCGACGTCCTCGGCCATTCGCCGGTCAACCTCGCCAATGAAGCGCACCGTGAGATGAAGCTGTTCGTCGCTCTGCCAGCGGGCATGATGGACGCCGCCCATCAGGCCCAGCAACTGCATGCGCACCGCGCGCGGCGGACGGAGGGCAACGAAGAGGCGGTGAGTCATCGCATGTCTCCCTGGCCGGGCGATAGCATGCATGATGAACGTGCGAACACAGGAAAACCGCATATGAAAAGGGCCGGAGATCGCTCCCCGGCCCATTCCTGTTTCTTGCGAAAGCGGGGACTTAGAAGTCCATTCCGCCCATGCCACCCATGCCGCCGCCGCCCATGGGCATTGCCGGCTTGTCTTCGGGCAGTTCGCTCACTGCCGCTTCGGTGGTGATGAGCAGGCCCGCGACGGAAGCCGCGTTCTGCAGAGCAGTGCGGACAACCTTGGTCGGATCGATCACGCCGGCCGCAACCAGATTCTCGTATACGTCGGTCGAGGCGTTGAAGCCGTAGGACGTGTCCGACTGATCGAGCAGCTTGCCCGAGACGACCGCGCCGTCATGGCCGGCATTGGCCGCGATCTGGCGGACGAGGGCCGTCAGCGACTTGCGAACGATGTCGATGCCGCGAGTCTGGTCCTCGTTGACGCCGGTCAGGCCGTCGAGCGCCTTGGTCGCATAGAGCAGCGCCGTACCGCCACCGGGGACAATGCCCTCTTCGACGGCTGCGCGGGTCGCGTGAAGCGCGTCGTCGACGCGATCCTTGCGCTCCTTCACCTCGACTTCCGAAGCGCCGCCGACCTTGATGACGGCCACGCCGCCAGCCAGCTTGGCAAGACGCTCCTGGAGCTTCTCGCGATCGTAATCGCTGGTGGTGTTCTCAATCTGCGCACGGATCGCCTCGGTGCGGCC